>Ga0307508_10000009_pt1 | contig 256966 bp, 240 predicted proteins | sample 9_EM_MG_FD_203089 | JGI IMG/M metagenome (GOLD analysis project Ga0307508, IMG submission 203089) | Populus trichocarpa ectomycorrhiza microbial communities from riparian zone in the Pacific Northwest, United States - 9_EM | ecosystem: Host-associated > Plants > Roots > Unclassified | place...
GATGACGGCAGGGCAACCCTTCAATCGCACCGCATCCTCGGTATTCTGGATCTACCTCAATTCGTTTCCCTATTTGAAGCTCGGCTACGGCGCGGCGCTGTCGCTGGCGTTGGCGGTCATCGTTCTCGCCTTGACGATCGTGCAGGCCTTTCTCACGCGGCGCGTCCGGGATTGAATGCGCGATGGTGGCAAGAGAGCAACTGATCTTGGGTGACACTGATGGCGCACCCGCGGCGGGCGCCCGCTCAGGCGCCGGGAGCGACCGGCTTGCGCGCCGGGACGATCGCGTCCGCTATCTGCTGGGCGCGGTTTGCCTCATGATCTGCGCGATCATGCTGGCGCCGCTTGTGGTGTCGATTTCCGCCTCGCTCAAGACGACGCAGGAAGCGGCGGCGATTCCACCGACCTATTTCACCCATCATCTCAGCCTCGACAGTTATCAGCGTCTCTGGAGCTATCAGGCGGGCTTGCCGACCTATCTGCTCAATAGCACTGGCGCGGCGCTGATGACGATCGCGTTCTGCCTCGTCCTGACCATTCCAGCCGGATATGCGCTGGCGCGCTTTCCGGTGCCCGGCAAGGAACTCATTTTCGTGTTTCTGTTGCTGTCGCTGATCGTTCCCTACCAGTCGCTGCTGACGCCGATTTTCTTCATGTTCGCCCGGTTGCACCTGACAAATACCCTGGTTGGTCTCGCCATCGTTCACACCACCATCCAGATTCCGTTCAGCGTCTACATCATGCGCAACAGCTTCGAGGCCATTCCGCGCGAGATCGAAGAGGCGGCGGTGATCGACGGCGCATCGAGCCTGCAGATCCTCGCCCATATCTGCCTGCCGGCCATTCGACCCGCGATCGTCACGGTCTCGCTGTTCGCGTTCATTACCTCCTGGAACGAGTTCCTGGGCGCCCTGGTCATCATGAACCGCGGCGCGACTTTCACGCTGCCGCTGGTTCTCGCCAATGCGCGGCAGGAGACCAGCATCGGGGGCACCGATTGGGGCATGCTGCAGGCGGGAATCACGATCTCGATCATTCCCTGCGTGCTGTTCTATGTGCTGCTGCAGAAATATTATGTTTCGGGATTCACCAGCGGCGCGATCAAATGATGTTGCGGATTCTCAAGCCATGACCAGGAAGATCGGGCCGATAGCGACCGCGGCGCCGCACGACATCGGGCGCAGGCGCGCCAGCCTGACGATCCACGACGTCGCGCGCGCCGCGAACGTCAGCGTCGGCACCGTCTCCAAGGCGCTCAACAACAGAGGCCGTCTCCGCCAGGAGACGCGCGACAAGATCATCGTCGTTGCAAGGGACCTCGGTTTTCGCCCGAATGATCTCGCCCAGAGCCTGCATCGAGGCCAGAGCCTGACGGTCGGCCTGATTTCGACCGACGCTTTCGGCCGTTTCACGATCCCGATCATGGAAGGAATCGAGGCGTGCCTTTCGGACAGCCGCATGGCGGTCTTGATGTGCAACGCCACCGACGATCCGGTGCGCGAGGCCCATCATGTCGAGCAGCTCATGGGCAAACGGGTCGACGGCATCATCGTCACCGCGCGCCGCGCCGACAAGCGCAAGCGGCTCGTCGGCGCGGGCGACATTCCGGTCATCTACGTCTTCGCGCAAGTGGAGGACGCCGATGCCTGCTGCCTCGTTCCCGACGACGAGGGCGGCGCGATGCTGGCCGTCCGCCACCTCGTGAAGCTCGGACGCAGGCGCATCGCCCATGTGACCGGACCCGAGCGCTTCGAGGCGGTGCGCCTGAGGCGGGACGGGTATCGCAGGACACTGGCAGAGGCGGGGCTGTCCGAACGCGACGGCGACTATCTGCCGGGCGTGTGGTCCGAAGGGTGGGGGCGGGAAGCGGTGGCGACGCTGTTCAACCCACGCCGCGTCCACCCCGATGCAATCTTTTGCGGCAATGATCAGATCGCCCGCGGCGTCGCGGACGCGCTGCGCGAGCAGGGGCTCCGCGTTCCGGATGCGGTCTCTCTGGTCGGCTTTGACAATTGGGAGATCATCGCAGACGCGACGCGACCGCCGCTGACCAGCGTGGATATGAATCTCGTCGAACTTGGTCGCGAAGGCGGTCGGCGGATGTTGGACCTGATCGCAGGCAAGCCGTGGAAGGGCGTCGAGCGGCTGCCCTGCAGCCTGATCGTCCGGCAATCCTGCGGCGCCAACCGGGCGCCGCACGCTGCAGCCCACCCGCGCAACGAGGTGTGATGGGCTGTCGTCCGCGTATGAAGCAATTGCGAGCGTTCTTCCTCACCGGGGCTTCGAAACATAGTCGACAAACCGCAGTAATAGAGGATTGATATCCGCGCTCCGCCAGCAAATTCCGACGGGCCACTTTGATGCCGGCCCCGACAAGGGCTGTTGGTGGGTGCGGTTACCCAGTGCTTCAACGCCGTGCCATGGCAGGAACGCAGCCCCCAACCCGGCCGCAACAACGGCATGAATGGTCAAGATGTCGTCGGCATGCTGGACGATGCGCGGCTTGACGCCGGCCGAGCTGCACCATCGACTGATCTGTGCATCCAGCCCCGGCCCGCTCGACGGCGAGAGCGCGACAAACCCAAGACTGTTCAATGTCGACAATCGATTCCGGGTAGGAATCTTCATGTCGCGGGGAAGCACCAGCGCCAGCCGCTCCTCGAAGACCCGCATGAAGGACAACTCGCCAATTTTCTCAGGTGCCCGGCAAAAGCCGACATCGAGCCGGCCGCCAAGCAATCGCTGATGCTGTTCGCTTGACGGCAAGTCGTTGAGCGTAATCCGGCTGTCGGGGGTCATCACCCGGAAGCCGGCGATCAACCGAGGTGCGGTGATGAGGGTCGAAATGCCAAATCCGACGTCGAGGTTACCGGTCAGGCCGGCATTTGCGCGTTGCATCCTGACGTCGACGTCATCGCTCAAGCGCAAGAGTGCGCGCGCTTCCTGCTGCAGCAGCTTTCCCAACGACGTCAGCTTTGCACCATGCCGTCCACGTTCAAACAGCGGTCCGCCGACCGTTGTCTCTAAGGCCTGGATTTGCTTGGACAGCGTCGACTGGGTCACGAACAACTTCGATGCCGCCTTGCCGTAATGGCCGGTGTCGGTCAGCTGCATGAAGGCGCGCAGCAGTTTGAGATCCATTCGAAACTCGACTTGTTTGCGTCGAAAATGCCATTTTACGAAACGATGCCGGCATGGTCAAATTGCGCCGAGGCAGCAGGAGCAATCGTCATGGCGTTCAAGGTTTCCTCCGTGCAGTTTCAGCACCGGGCGAACGACAAAGCCTACAATCTCGGGCGCATCGAGTTCTTTGCCCGGCAAGCCGTCCTGGCGGGCAGCCAACTCGTGGCCTTTCCCGAGATGTGCATCTGCGGCTACTGGCACGTCCCGAAGCTGGATGGTGCGGCGCTGCATGCTCTCGCTGAACCCTTATCGGGCCCATCCGTCGCGTGCGTTGCCCGGCTGGCGCGGGAGCGGGGCATTGCGATCGGCGCCGGATTTCTGGAGCTCGCAGAAAATGGCGTCCTCCACAACGCCTACGCGGTGTGCATGCCGGACGGACAGGTTCATTGCCATCGCAAACTACATGCCTGGGAGCATCGCCTCATCCTCAGCGGCAATAGCTTTACGGTCTTCGATACGCCTTGGGGAATCCGCGCAGGCATCCTGATTTGCTGGGACAACAACCTGATCGAAAACGCCCGGGCAAACGCCTTGCTCGGCGCAGAAATCCTGATCGCCCCCCATCAGGCGGGAGGGGGCTATTCCGTCAGCCCACATGGAATGAAGCGAATACCTGTCGAGACGTGGATCCGCCGTCATCGAGATCCCGAAGCCATTGAGGCCGAAATCAGAGGTCCCAATGGCCGCGAGTGGTTTCTGCGTTGGCTGCCGTCGCGCGCCCACGATAACGGAATGTTCGTGGTCTTCAGTAACGGTATCGGCCAGGACGAGGATGAAGTACGCACCGGAAATGCGATGATTCTCGATCCCTATGGCCGGATTCTGGTCGAGACCTGGCAGGCTGCCGACGCCATCGTAAGCGCCGAAATAGATCTCGCATTGCTCGACAAATGCACTGGCCAGCGCTGGATTCGTGGCCGTCGCCCGGAGCTCTACGGTTGTCTGACCGAACCCAACACGAGCGGCCTCTCGCCGATGCAGGCGCGTTTCTCCGAAACCTCAACCCGTTCCGGCGCGCGCGCAGAGCGGACGCCATGAGCCGACATCAGGCGAGGAGGGGCTCCTGCGTTGCGGCATTCACGATGTCGAATTCCTATCGGTGAAGCGCACGCGTCGTCAGTGGGATGGGCATGGCCAACACTTTCGAGTTTCTCCGCAACGTGCGGCGGTGCGCGGTTGACATGCTGCTAGGTTGCTAGCATATTAGCAACTGTGGGCGACGAAGACGTCAAGCAATTCAACGTATATCTGCCGATCGAGCTGATCAGGCAGGTCAAGCACCATGCCATCGAGGCGGAGCTATCGCTCTCGGCGTTGGTCGCTGATGCGCTGCGCGCCTACCTCGACACCAAAGGGAAGCGACGAGCACCGTCTGCGCGAAGAGCTGATAAGGAGACATGATATGGCAACCGAGGGCATCGAGGCCGTGTTCCTGACCACCCACAATTGGGGAAGGGCGGCCAAGTTCTTTCAATCGCTGGGCTTCGCTCTCGAATTCGAAACCGATCATAATTCCGGCCAGCTCCGCAACGGCGCCGGTCCCTACCTGTTCATCGCGGAGATTCCTGGCAGCGAGAAGCCTGAGGCGCACATCGTCCTCAAAGTGTCCAATGCGGATGCGTTTCGCCGCGACCACGCCCATGATGTGGTCACGCCGTTTGAGGCCACGCATTGGGGGACCCAGGAGATGACCATCCGCGATCCCGACGGCCGCATCTGGAGACTCCAGGCTCCGGTGAAGAAAAAATGAACCCGACTTCTGATCATCAACACGCTGCGGCACCAGACAGCACGGCGGTGCGGGTGGCCTTGTGGCGGGCCATGCACGTCCAGGTCGACGCGCCGCCGCACGTGCTCGAGGATGAGATCGGCCTCAAGCTGGTGGCTCCGGACGAAAGCTGGCGTCACCGCCCTGACATGGACCCGCAGTTCACGCGTCCGTTCCGCGCCTCCATCGTGGCGCGGTCGCGCTTCATCGAGGATCTGGTCGCGGAAGAGGCAAGTCGAGGCGTCAGTCAATACGTCATCCTTGGGGCGGGTCTCGATACTTTCGCCCAGCGCAGGTCGGAGATTGCGTCCCGCGTAAAAGTGTTCGAGCTCGACCAGCCAGGTCCCCAGGCCTGGAAGCGGCAGCGTCTGATTGAACTCGGCTTTGGCATCCCGGACTGGCTGCGGCTGGCGCCGGTCGATTTCGAAGCGGGCGACACGTGGAGGCAACAGTTGGCAGCCGCCGGCTTCGACGCCCGAAAACCAGCCGTGGTAGCCTCCTGCGGCGTTAGCATGTATCTCACAAAGGACTCGATCATAGCCATGCTGCGGCAGGTCGCGGCACTCGCTCCAGGCTCCACGCTGGCCATGACATTCCTGCTGCCGCTGGAGTTCGCAGGCCCAGAGGTGCGTCCCGGGCTTGAGCTGGCAGCGAAAGGGGCACGGGCCAACGGGACGCCTTTCATCAGTTTCTTTACCCCGACCGAGATGCTGGCGCTGGCGCACGAAGCCGGCTTTAGAGAGGCCCAGCATGCGTCGGCAGCCACACTTGCCCAGCGCTACTTCGCGGGCAGAGCCGATGGTCTTCGACCGCCAAATAATGCGGAGGAACTGCTGGTCGCGACGACGGGGTGATGACGGTATTCAAACTTGCCAGCCATCATCACGAGCCGACCATCACCCGCCTTCGGACTATGCGGGAAACTCGGCGATGACTGAGGCGGGCGACTATCAGCGCTGGCGCACGACAGCGACCAGATAGCGGCAGGGCGCGTCAGTCTCGTTTTGAAAGACCACGTCGGCTGGCGGGCCGAACTCCAGGCGATCGCCGCATTGCAGCGCGGTGCGCCGTTCGCCCTCGACGATGGTGACCGCCCCTTGCAGCACCCACAGCACCTGCCGGATGAAAGCATACGCCGAGGCCGGCGCGGCGACGAGCGCGCCCGCCGGCAGATCGACCTCGACCAGCTCCAGCGGCAGCGTCGAGGTCAGATAGATTTGGCGCCGCTGATAGCCACTGGTGGGATCGGTCCAGGTGGGCTGGTCGGCGGCACGCGCCAGGCGGGAGCTCGCGGCCGCGGGTTCAGTCAAAAGCTCCGCCAGCGTGACCTCGAAAGCTCCGGCGATCCGCAGCAGAACCGCAGCTGTCGGGCTCGCCTCCTGCCGTTCGATTTTGCTCAGCATGGAGCGCGAGACGCCCGAGCGCTCGGCGACGTCAGCCAGCGACCAGCCGCGTTGCGCCCTTTCCCGGGCTATTCGATTTGCCAGCGCTGCCTCGTTATCCATTATAGTTGACAAATTGTCCTCGATAGGGGAATTTCTTTAAATCATATCGAAGGGCAGGGCAATGGCGGGCGTGAGGGTTGCGACAGAGAACGATGCCGCGGCGGTGGCCGCGATTTACGACCCCTATGTACGCGAGACCGCGATCTCCTTCGAGGAGATCCCGCCCTCGCCAATTGAGATGAGCGCCCGTATCAGAAAGACGCTCGCAACCCATCCCTTTCTGGTGTTCGAGGACGGCGATTCCGTTGTGGCCTACGCCTACGCGTCGCCGCACCGTGACCGCGCGGCCTATCGCTGGTCCGCCGATGTCGCCATCTATGCTGCGCGCGAGATGCACCGCCGCGGCGTGGGCCGCGCGCTCTACGCGTCCCTGCTGGAGATCCTGGGGCGCCAGGGTTTCCACGCCGCTTTCGCCGGGATCACCCTTCCCAACGCGAACAGTGTCGGCCTTCATGAGGCGATGGGTTTCGAACATGTCGGGACCTATGCCGAGGTTGGCTTCAAGCTCGGCAACTGGCGCGACGTCGGATGGTGGCAGTGTCGTATCGGGAGCGGTCCGGCTTGCGGCGAGCTGATCGCGTTTGCGGATCTGCGGGAGACCTGAGCCGGGTTACGGTGACACTGCTCGGGGCACCGTTTCATGCCTTGAAGCAGTTCTCGCGATGCCACCGCAGGTAATGAGGGTGGGGCTGATCGACGGCGCGGGCAGGAGGCAGAATGCGCCCGGTCTTATTGATCATGGCACGTACGCCGGCGGTATCGTTCACATGCCGCGAGAGCAGAATCTCGCGATCGTCCGCAATGCTGATCAAGCCGCGGTCAAACATCCAATGCGCGGTCCCGGAGAGGGCGAGTCCGTTGCTGACGATATCAGGCCCATTGGCCTCGACCGGCCTGATATGCGCGGCTTCGACCTCCGCGCGCCCGGCGCCATTGATCAGCTTTAAGGATGTTATCACACAGCGGGCGTCATATGCCTGCAGGACGACGCGGCGGAACACGCGATCTCGGACGATGCGGGAAGTCAGATAGGCGACGCGGTCCCGTTCCTGCTCGTGTTCGAAGATGGACTGGCTCTCCTGCATACCAGGGAAAGCCGAAGGCGCATCGACACGCGGCAACAAGCCAATGTCTTCGGGGAATGCCCGCTCCATGATACGGTTGAAGTCCGCCGGAGAAATTGGCCGAACCGCGGATTGGGCGCGTCCGGAAATCTTACCTTCTTCGTTCAGCAGGCCTCGTTCGATGAGTCCGCCGGCGTCCCGGAACGGGACGGGATTGACGAAATCCAGATAGCTGCCTGCTTCAATGACGGCGATATACATATCCGGGGTGCTCGGATCGGGGATGACTTGCTGGATTTTGGCAAGGGCAAAGTAGCCGCGAGACTCATTCGCTTTTCGTGGCTCGTAGTAGATGATCCAGTCGCCGAGGCATGCCTCGACACGAGCGAGATATTGGCTGGGAAACTGGTAGCGTTCGGCGGGGCTGTCTTCGTAGATCGAGTCGGACCTGTGAATGAAAACGCCGAACGCCACGATGGAATCTCCCCCTCGAACCAACGCCCGCGATATGACCTATTAAAACACTAACGGCCTACGCTGCAAACTTGATTGAGCGGATCACCGTCATTCCCCTCCATTCCCTACAAGCGGTGCACGAACATGTAGCGCTTAGGATGGATTGAGCCTTCGCGAAACCGATCTTCGCTATAGGCAATTGATGGGTAGTTGCCCTCGTATCCAGCGCGATCGGTTCGGGAGCGCCAGTGGAGAAGGCAGTTCGACTTGGACGAAAGTGCGCGATAGTCACCCCATCAGTCGAGCGGACAAGCGCGCGCGCCGTTGTCTGCGCGAGGTCGTGAAATATCTTGCTGGCACGTTCGCCCTCGTTCCAGGTTCGACCCCTGGTTCGCCCACCCAGCCTTTCAAGAGCCTAATCATCTTCACCGTTTGAGACCCGCCGTCGCCGCGGTGCGTGCGAGACCGGAATGAGGTCCGCCGGCACGACGCGACGCAGGATGCCCCAGATACCGCGTGGCTCGATCAGGATCACCGCGATGGCGGCGCCACCCAGCACGATGAAATGCCAGACGCCCCAATCCTGCAGATACTCGCGGATCACAAAGAAAACAAACGTGCCGATGATCGGTCCCTCAAAACTGCCGACGCCGCCGATCACCACGATGAAGATGACGTAGACGGTCCAGTCGATGATGCTGAACGACGCCGCCGGCGCAATCCGCAGCTTCTGCAGCGTGATCAGCGCGCCGGCGAGGCCGAGAAACGGCGCGGTCCACAAGAAGCAGACGACGCGCGAGCGAAACAGGTTGACGCCGACGGTCCCCGCCGCTTCCTCATTGTCGCGCATGGCGGTGAGGCCGATGCCGGTGGCGGAGCGCATCAGGGCGTAGGTCGCACCCATCGCGATCACGGCGAGAACGAGCGACATCGCATAGATCGTCGTGAAACGTTCGACGAGCTGCGAACCGAACCGGCGCACCACCGCGACCGGCAGGCTGACGCCGAGGCCGGCACCGAAGGCGCTCAACTTGCCGGCCCCCAGCATCATCACCTCGGCGACGACCCAGGTGCCGACCGACAGGTAGGCCGCGCGCAGCCGGAAGATGATGACCATCGCCGGCAGAGCGAACGCGAGCGTGGTCACCCCGGCCAACAGAATTGCGAGATAGGGATCGACGTCGGCCAGCACCGCGAAGGCATAGAAGGCATAACAGCCGATTCCCACGAAGCCGTGCTGGCCGATGGTGACGATGTCGGCATAGCCGGCCAGCAGATTCCACATCACGGCAAGGACCAGCAAGCACAACAGCTCGGTCAGAATCTGCAAGGCAGCGGGATCGAAGATCCACGGTGCGGCCAGCAGCATCGTCGCAAGCAGGGCCAGCAAGCCGCGCCCGATCAAGACCAGCGAGATTTTTTCCAGCAGGGCCACGTCCACACCTCGGCTATTTCGGAAACAAGCCCTGTGGCCGAATCAGGAAGACAGCGAGGAATACCAGATGTCCCGCCAGCAATTGCCAGCCGGCGTCGAAATGCGCGCCGATGCTCTGCGCAACGCCGACGATGATGCCACCGGCCAGCGTCCCCCAAAGGCTGCCGAGTCCACCGAGGACGACGGCTTCGAAGGCAACCAGCAGGCGGCTCGGACCGGAGGTCGGGTCGAAATTCGTCCACACCGACATGAACGCCGCACAGATCGCGATGGTGACGCCGACGATGCCCATGGCGATGGCGTAGATCCGCGCGGAGGGAAGACCGATCAGGTCGGCGCTGGCGGTGTCGTCGGAGACCGCACGGATGCGGGCGCCGAGCCTGCTTCGGTAGAGCAGCAGATCGAGCGCAGACACCAGCGCTACGGCGGCGATGAAGATCGTCAGCGGCAGCACGCCGATATTGATGCCGCCGCCAACGACGATGGTCGCGGTCTGGATGTCGCCGCCCGACAACAGGCGCGTATCGGCACCGTAAATGCCCTGCAGCGAATATTGGATGATGACGGAAAGGCCGAATGTCACCAGCACGATGGCCAGCACATTGTTGTTGCGGTTGAGGACCCGCTGCAAGAGCAGGCGCTGCAGCAGATAACCAGCTGCAAAGGTGACCGGCACCACGATTGCGGTCGCAACGATCACGGACAGGCCGAGCCTGGTCGTCAGCGTCAGCAGCAGGAACGAGACCAGCACGATCAGGTCGCCATGGGCGATGTTGACGAAGCGCATCACGCCGACGGACAAGGACAGGCCGACCGCGAACATCGCGTAGAGCCCGCCGAGCAGGATGCCCTGGATAATCTGGTTGATCATATTGGCTGCCAGTATCCCCTACGATCCGAAATAATGCTTCATGACGATGGCCCGGCTGGTCTCGCTGGGCCGGCCGGCCAGCGTGACCTTGCCCTCCAGCAGGCAATAAAAGCGGTCGGCAACTGCGAGCGAGCGGGTGATATCCTGTTCGACCACGAGAACGCCGATGCCGCGCTGCTTGATCGCGGGAATCAGCCGGTACAACTGATCGATGATCAGGGGCGCGAGGCCGAGGCTGATCTCATCGCACAGCAGGAGCTTCGGATTGGCGAGCAGCGCGCGACCGAGCGCGACCATTTGCTGCTGGCCCCCGGACAGTTCGCGGGCCTTCTGCCGGCGACGCTCCTTGAGCACGGGAAAGTAGGCGAACACCTGATCGAAGCCGATCTCGCCGCGGCGGCCGACCTCCCAGCCCAGCTGCAGATTCTCTTCCACCGACAGCGACGGAAACAGCCTCCGGCCTTCAGGCACCAGCGCGACGCCCGCGGCTGCGATCTCGGCGGTGGTTCTGCCCGCGAGATCTCCGCCTTCGAAGCGAACGACGCCTTCGATCCGGTCGGCCTGGCCAATGATGGCCTTGAGCAGCGACGACTTGCCGGCGCCGTTGGCCCCGATGATCGACACGATCTCGCCAGCCGAAACCGAGAGATCAATGCCGTCAACGGCGCGAAACTGATCGTAGAATACGGACAGCCCTTCGACCGCCAGCAGCGCCCCCTGATGACCCGACGACGTCACCCGTCCTGGCCCTCCGTGCCGAGATAGATTTCCTTGACGCGATCGTCGGCGAGAACCAGCTCCGGCGGACCGCTTGCAAAGATGGCGCCACCATAGAGCACGACGAGCCGGCCGGCGATGCGCCGCAATGCGCGAATGACGTGCTCGATCCACACGATGGTGGTTCCGCTGTCATGCACCTCGCGCACGATATCGAGCAGGATGTTGCATTCGGCCTCGGTGAGCCCGCCGGCAAGTTCATCGAGCAGCAGCAGCTTCGGTGCGGACGCGAGCGCCTTGGCGAGCTCGAGCCGCTTGAGATCGAGCAGCGGCAACCGGCGGGCATCCACCGCGTGCCGATGCCATAGCCCGGTGGTTTCCAGCACGGCCTCTGCCTGGTGCTTGGCGCGGGCAATCGTCATGCCGCCACCATGGATCGCGGCCACCAGCACGTTTTCGAACACGCTCATATGGGTGAACGGCTTGGGTATCTGGAAGGTGCGTCCGATGCCAAGCCGACAGCGGCCCCACACCGTCGTGCCCGCAAGCTCGCGCCCGGCATAGACGATGCGGCCGCTGTCCGGCGTCAGATTTCCGCCAATCAGGTTGAACAACGTGCTTTTCCCGGCCCCGTTGGGGCCGATGATTCCCACAATCTCACGATCGGCGACGGTGAGATCGAGTTTGTCGATCACCTTGAGGCCGCCGAAATTCCGGGACAGCCCCACCAATTCAAGCACGCTCACCTCCCTGCCGAAGGATCGGCGCAGCGATCATCCGCAAGCCTCGCCGCCGATACAAGTCGCCGGACAAGATCGGCCGCGGTCGATGCTGAAGTCTACCGCGGTCGGATCATGCGTCGCAATAATTCGCGGTCCGATCTCAGCTGATCAGTTGAGGTGCCGCGTTGGTCGGGATTTCCGGAGCGGTCGAGTTGTCGACGATCGACATTTCGAAGGGAAATCTCGTGCCCTTGAACCACTGGCCGATGACAAGCGGCGTCTGCGCACAATTCGGCAACGGGCCGGTGCGAAAATTGATCGGTCCGACGATCGAGCTGTACTTGGTCTCGCGGATCGCGTCGCGGATCGAAGCCGCCTTCTCGATATTTTGCGTGCGACTGAGCGCATCGAGGACCACCTCGAACAGCGCATGACGGTAGCCGAGAGGCAGCGACCATTGCTTGTTGCTGGCCTTCTCCCATTGGTCGGCAAGGTCGGCCGACGACACGCCGGTGAGGCCGGACTTGAACGGATGAAATTTTGACCACCACACCTCGGTGGTCAGATTGTTGGCGCGCGCCCCGAGCGGGTAGATCGCCTCGGGGAATTCGCAGGCCTTGCCGACATAGACGATCTTCGGTTTGTAGCCTTGTTGCGCCGCTCCGTTCCAGAACGTGGTGAATTCCGGGGGAGGCAGCACACCCTGGACGATATCAGCTTCGCCGGCCTTGAACGCCGTGATCTGGGCATTGTAGTTGCTGGCCGGCATGTCGAAGCGGCCTGGATCGATCGACTTGTAGCCCTTCGACTGAAAGAAGGGCGGAAAGTCCCTGGACTGCGCGATACCGTCGCCGTCGTTCGGCCACAGCCCGCCTACGGTCTTGTTGGTCGCGAGCCGGTCCCAATATGGCACCAGCGCGTTGGCCAGTTGGCGCCCGCTGAAGAAGAAGTGGTAGGTCCACTCGAAACCCTTGGTGGGATCGCCTTTGCGACCGAAGAAGTAAGGTTCCAGTGGCGCGTCGTTGGACACCACGGGGACGCCATTGAGTTCGCATTGATCCGAGACGGGGTTGACCGTTTCCGGCGTCGCGTAGGTGGTGACGATATCGACCTTGTCCCGCAGGATCAGTTCCTGGGTGACTTCCGCGGCGCGGTTCGGATTGGACTGGCTGTCCTTGACGATGATCTCGAAGGGATGGCTGGTGCCATTGATCTTGATCGAGCCGCCCGTCGCCTTCTTGATTTGCTCGATCGTGAACGGCATTTGTTCGGTGAAGAAAGCCAGAGGTCCGGTCGACGGCTGCACCAATCCGATCTTGATGGTTTTCGGGGCGGCGAAAGCCGGCCGGGCCACGGACGTGGCCATCAGGCCGGTGGCCGCGATGCCCTTGACCAATTGGCGGCGGTCGACCTGCCGATCATTCCTGCTCATCGTTAGGCTCCTCCCATAAGAGACGATATTTGATTTGCTGCTTCGGCCGCCGTCGGCCGCGTCCCCGTGCGGGCAATATTCGTGCTCTTGCCGTGGAAGCTAGCGGCGCGCCGGAACCAAGTCTTGCCTGAACGCGCAGTCCTGCCTTGATCGAAAGCGCGGAAGCAGGGCAGGCTTGGATACCGGCCGCCAGGCGCACTGGGAGAAGCGGGCGTGCCGGTGGGGTCGCGACCTCAGGCGGCCACGCCGAGCTTGCCGCCGAGGCTGTCCGGGGAGGGGGTAAGACCGCTGCTCCGCCGGTAGAAGCTGGGCGCCACGCCGACCTGCGACTTGAACAGGCGCGAGAAGTGGGCGCTGCTGTTGAAGCCCCATTCGAACGCAATCGCCGAGACAGATTTCTGCGATTGTGACTGGTCGATGAGAGCCTTGCAGCATTGCTCGATGCGCAACTGCCAGATGTAGCGCTCGATGGTAAGGTCTCCGGGGGCGAAAACCTGATGGAGGTAACGCTTTGAACAGCACATGGCGGAGGCAATCCGGTCGATCGACAGCTCCGGATTGCGGAGATGGCTCAATATATACTGCCTGATGCGGGCGCGGAGCGCGCTCGACAGGTTCGGCGGCGCGCGCCGCTGCGAACTGTCCGCATGCAGAACCTGGTGAACGAAGCCGATCGTGGTCTGGGCCAGGAACTCGTCGCCGTCATTCGGGGCAAGCGCCGGATCGGTATAGGAGCGGATGAACGAAGCCGCGATCTGCGCCATGGCAGATTGATCGGGATCGGCGAGGAATGGCTCGTCCAGGCGCCGAAGGCTGCGATCGATGATTTGATCGCGCGGAATCTGGATCACGACCTGCTCGACGTCATCGTAATTGGTGATGCCGTAGGGCCGCCATGAATCGTAGACGCACCACGATCCTGGCTGGAGCTCGACGGCCCGCCCGCCCTGCTCGACGCGGCAGCGACCGCCAATCTGCAGCAACAGTTTGATGGCATCCGGAATGGCGCCGGCATTCGATTTGGCGCGCCGGACCTGATGGCCCGAACCCACAATATGGAAGGTCTGCAGGAACGATACCGGCCGCGTGGTCAGGACGGCACTGAATGCCGACACATCGGACGGCGAGGTCTCGATCGGACCGAAATAGCGTGTGGTGATCCCGTTCCAATATTCGGCGCGCTGCTCCACGCCAACGTCATGGGTGGAGAATATGGAGTGGCGTCCATTGCAGGGCTGCGCTGAGTCCAATCGTGCCATAAGCCGTCATCCCGCCCGAGATCATATTAATTGTCGCTATTCTTGGTGCACGACGGCACGCCGACCTCCTTGTCGTCGGCCTATTTCGCGGCGACAAAAAGGATCGATTGGCAAAGATATCGCATCGATATGGGCGAAACAACGATCGCCCAGGGGCTAAAGATGCCAAATCGCCGCGGTACCGGGCGGCCGCGCAGGTCCGCCGGTCGGCATGGCCGGCGGACAACCGGACCGTGTTCGCTGGCAAGCAATTCCTACTTCGCTTTCGGAAATGCGCCGACCCGCGCCGGTCGATACATTCGATTTCCCATGATCAGGGAAGTCCCATGTCAAAGCGAATGCAAGGCAAAGTGTGCGTGATCAGCGGAGGCGCGGGCAGCATCGGCGTCGCGACCGCCAGACTGCTGCTTCAGGAAGGTGCGAAGGTCATGCTGATCGACCTGCGCGAAGCCGAGCTGAAGAACGCCGCCGCAGAGATTGGCGGAGATTGCCTCGCGTGGTCGGTGTCCGACGTCACCAGATCCGATCAGATCCAGGCCTTTGTCAAGGCGACCGTCAGCAAATGGGGCAGGATTGATGTGCTTCTGATCAACGCGGGCAATTTCGGCATTGCTGCGCCGGTCACCGAATATCCGGAAGAGCTCTTCGACGCGGTGATGGCCGTGCACGTCAAAGGCGCGTTCCTGACCGCGAAGCATGTGCTGCCTCACATGAACGATGGCGGCTCGATTGTCATCACGTCCAGCATCGTCGGGGTCAAAGGCGACGCCGGTGTCTGCGCCTACGTCACCGCCAAGCACGCCCAGGTCGGGCTGATGCGGGTGCTCGCCAAGGAGGCCGCCGCGCGCAACATTCGCGTCAACACCATTCACCCGGGCCCGGTGGACAATGAGTTCCAATCGAATGTAGAGCAGCACCTGAGCGGACTGCTCGGGCGGGATGCGGCCGCTTTCTTCAACGAGATCATCCCGCTCCGGCGTCACGCCCGGGCCGAGGAGGTCGCAAGTTCGGTGCTCTTTCTCGCATCCGACGCAAGCAGCTTCACCACCGGAAGTCTGCTGATGGTGGATGGCGGCCTGAGCGCGTGAGCGGCGCAATTGCGCAAAGCCGACCTGCGATGGGTAATCGCCGCAGACGCTGCTCTATCGCGCGGATGCTTCGAGCCCATGGATTGGAACGCCGTCGAACTGCCGGGATGATTCCGGTCAAGGCTGATGCATAAGTCGGGCGTCTTGCGCCTGCGTGCTCGCGATGACGTATTCGCCTGGCTCTTTAAAAATTCAAGCCGACAGCAGAAGCCCGCTTGACGCAAGCATAACTCCGTGGTTATACGTTATTCAATAACCAACAGGTTATTGATCGCAAATGCCGAACGCTCACGACATGCTGTTCAGGACGCTCGCCGATCCGACTCGGCGGGCGATCTTCGAGCGATTGTGCCGCGAAGGAGAGCAGACGGTCGGGGCGCTGACGGCTCGGGCCGGGGTCTCGCAGCCGGCCGTCTCCAAGCATCTCGGGGTCCTGAAGCAGGCCGGGCTGGTGCGCGACCGTCACGAGGGTCGCCAGACCCACTATAGCGCGCAGCTCGGCGCGCTTACCCCGCTGATCGACTGGACCAGCCAGATGGCCGGGTTTTGGCAGAGCCGGTTCGACCACCTCGAAGACCTGCTGAAAAGGATGGACCAATGAACGAAACGTCGACCGAAGCGCGCTCCGTCGTTGTCGAACGTGAGCTACCTCATCCGCCGGACAAGATCTGGCGTGCGCTCACGCAACCCCATTTGATCGAGGAGTGGCTGATGAAGACCGACTTCCAGCCGGTCGTGGATCACCGCTTCAATCTTCGCGGTGACTGGGGCAGCGTCGACTGTCAGGTCATGGCCCTGGAGCCGAACAAGACGCTGTCCTACACTTGGGCTGCGATGGGTCTCGAAAGCGTCGTCACCTGGACTCTGACCCCGACGGGCACCGGGACACACCTGCGCATGGAGCAGTCAGGCTTCCGCACCGATCAGCAGCAGGCCTACCAGGGCGCCAAATACGGCTGGCAGAAATTCTTCGCCAGTCTCGAACGCGTGGTGGGAGGCCTGTCGTGAGCCGCGCCATTGCCTCGCGCTACCAGCCCGTGCTCGTCGCGCTGCACTGGCTGCTGGCGCTGATGATCATTGGGCTGCTGTGCCTTGGCTTCTTCGTGCTTGCGAACATGCCGAACACCGATCCGCACAAACTCGATATCCTGGTGTGGCACATGACGGGCGGCATGTTCGTGCTGGTCTTGATGATCCTGCGCTTCATCATCCGCCTATGGAGCGCCCGCCCGGCAACGGCTGTGACCGGTTCGCCGCTGCTCGACCGGCTGGCCTCGATTGCGCACACCAGTCTGTATGTGATCGTGTTCCTGATGATTGCCACCGGATGGACCACCGGCTGGCTCATCAGCGGCGTGTTCCAGCCCAATGGCGAACCTCTGCCCGGCAGTTTCGCCGTATTCCCCACCTTCCAGGCCCATGCGGTTCTTGCGGCGCTGCTGGCGATTCTGATCGCGGCCCATGTCGCGGCCGCGCTCTACCATCAGTTCGTGCTGAAGGACGGACTTTTTCGCCGCATCTGGTTCGGCAAGCGCACCATCGTTCCCGCAGAACAATAGCAAGACGTGGTCACAGACCGCTTCGCCTGTCACGAGAAAGATCCAATGACTCCATCGGACCATATTGATCAGCTGATTGCAGAGCTCACGGACTGGCGTGGCAAGACCTTCGCCAGTATCCGCAAGACCATCCTCGCGGCCGACCGGGAGATATCAGAGGAATGGAAGTGGATGGGAAGCCCGGTGTGGTCTCGCGACGGAATCATCGCGGTCGCCAACGCCCACAAGGGGAAGGTGAAGCTGACTTTTGACCACGGGGCACGCCTCGAAGATCCTGACAAGCTCTTCAACGCGGGCCTCGAAGGCAACCAGAGACGAGCGATCGATTTTTTCGAGGGTGACAAGATCAATGAGCGGGCTCTGAAAGATCTCGTCCGTGCCGCCATTGAATACAATCAAGCCAAATCGACGAAGAAAGCGCCCACGGGGACTCGCGCGAAAGTACGCAAGAGCAAGAAGACGTGAAGCTTTCCCTTGTTCTCGCTGATTGTCGCGCGCGGAGGCCTGTCCGGTTCCACCTTGATCAGACCGGCGCGGCCCACGGAACATACGTCGCAGGCTTGCGTCGGGGAATGACCGGTTGCGGAACCGCCAGGCATCGTCGATCTGCATCCAGCTGCTCGGTTGTGGAACACTCGTTCGCATGACCGTGTGCTATCTTCGTCCCCAATGCCCGTGCCTCCTGCGTTCGGTTCGATCATCCGCGCCACTGAATCCTGCTTTTTCGTCTCACCTCCCAGGCGAGCTTGATCGCCGCCGTTGCTTATGCTCAACACCATGGAAGCCTTTTCCATGCAAGCAGGCGAGGTTGTCTTGGCAGATCCGCGCGCTTTTCACACGCCGCAATCCTCCTACACCAAGGAAGAACTGCTCAAATCCGGCGAGGGAGGCTATTTCGGCCCGGGCAATGCGCAGCTGCCGGCGCCGCCGATGTTGATGATGGACCGGATCACGGAGATCAGCATGGACGGCGGCGAATTCGGCAAAGGCCATGTCATCGGCGAACTGGATATCACGCCGGACCTTTGGTTTTTTGACTGTCATTTTATCGATGACCCGGTGATGCCGGGATGTCTGGGGCTGGACGCGCTGTGGCAAATCGTCGGCTATTGGCTTGGCTGGTCGGGCTCGCCTGGCAAGGGCCGCGCCGTCGGCGTCGGCGAGGTCAAGTTCAATGGGCACATCACGCGTGACGTCAAGCGCGTGCGCTATGCGGTTGACATGAACAAAGTCCGGCGCGGCAGGTTGGTCTTGGGTATTGCGAACGGCCGCGTGTTTGCCGATGATTCGTGTGTCTATGTCGCCAATGGCCTGAGAGTTGGCCTCGTCGCGCCGGCGACCTGAGATGGCAACGACGACTGAGTGAGTTGAAGCCGCACAGCGCGATCGTTACGACGCATCGGTGTTTCGCCGGTCGCATTTGAATAAAGCGCGACGCGAAGTTTGCGTCGCAATTTTACCATTCAAGCGAAGCGCGACGAAAATTGTCTGAAAAATACCGACCCTTCGATGATATTCTTGAGCGATAGTGAGCGCTCCGGTAACGATGTTCGCCATGCCCATTCATATCGCAACACCGGTCGTCCCGTCGCGCCGGCTAAGCCTTCTCACCGGCAAGACCGTTTGGTTGAAGCTCGAGGCGCTGCAGCCTTCGGGCTCGTTCAAGCTTCGCGGCATCGGTGCCGCCTGCGAAGCATATGCGCGCCGGGGCAAGACTCGTTTCGTATCGTCGTCCGGAGGCAACGCCGGGCTTGCCGTGGCCTATGCGGGGCGCCTGCTCAAAATTCCGGTCACCGTGGTCATCCCGAAGTCGACGCCGGCGCTGGCAAAGGCCCTGCTGGAGCAGGAAGGCGCTACCGTGATCGTGCATGGTGCGGCGTGGGCCGAGGCCAACGAGCTGGCGCAGTCCCTGCGCGACGAGACCACGGCGTTCCTGCATCCGTTCGATGATCCGCTGATGTGGTCCGGCCACGCCACGCTGATCGACGAGGTGGTGCGCGCCAACGTCGCGTTCGATTGTGTGATCCTGTCGGTCGGGGGCGGCGGGCTGCTGTCGGGCGTGGTCGAGGGGCTGGACCGCAACGGACTTGGCCGCATTCCGATCGTTGCGGTCGAAACCGCGGGCGCCGACTCGCTCGCGCGCGCGATCAAGGCCGGTCAACCGGTGTCGCTTCCGGCGATCACCAGCGTGGCGACCTCGCTCGGCGCGAGCAAGGTTGCCGACAATGCCTTCAAGGTCACCAAGACCCACGACGTGCGCAGTGTCGTCATCTCGGACCTCGAGGCGCTCGACGCCTGCGTGCGTTTCCTCGGGGATCATCGGCTGGTGGTCGAGCCGGCTTGCGGCGCGTCGCTGTCGACCGTCTACAGCCCGCAACGGCGCGACATCCTCGCCCGGTTTAACGCGCCGCTGGTCGTGGTCTGCGGCGGCGCGACGGCGCCGCTGGAGCAGATCAGGGAATGGCGCCGCGCGGCGCAAGCAGCGTCGAAGACCGATCAGCATACGACCGCGTAGCGCAAAATCTTCGCGCGTCGTCGTTGCCGCGGACCCCGGGCGGCCCGCCCGCCACGGCGCCAAGGGCTTGTACGATTTGACAGCCTCTCAGCGCTGAGTGCGTGGCGCTCGGTGTAGCCCAAGGCAACGCCGGGGCGCCTCACAATCGGCATGGTGTGACCAGAGCGTCGCCTTCGCGGCTTTCCCGCCGCGAAGCGATCATTCAAGTTCGATCGGCTGGTATTTGCCAGTTTCGTCGAGCGTCGTTCCCCAGATCTTGTGCGAAGCCTGGTGCTCGCCGCGGTTGAAACCGAGCGGCACGCCAAGACCAAGATCGAGATTGTGGGTGTTCTCCAGAATATCGACGAGCCTCTCGGTGTCGATCTGCGGGCCACAACGCCGCAGCGCATCGATCAGCACGTTTGCCGATATGAAACCCTCGAGCGAGATGTAGTTCGGGCTCTCGCCGGGGAAATATTTTGCAAGGGCTTCCTTGTACTCCATCACCACGCTCGAATAGCCGGCCACCGCCGGCACTGTCTGGGTCACGACGACGCCATCGGTAAAGCGCGGTCCCAGCAGCATCAACTCATCGGCGAGGGAGCTGGCGCCCACGGATGACATGTTGGTATAGATCATCCCCGGGAACAGATCGCGGGTCTTCTCAATGAACTTCGCCGCCGGCCGCGTCGTCGCCACCATGACGACCGCCCGGATCGGGGGCTTTTGTGCCTTCAGCTGATTGACGGCGTCGTCGACGTCCACGGTGTTGCGGGCGTAGTTGAGCCGCAGTATCTCGTTGTCGCTGATGCCGAGAGCGCGAAATGCCTTTGCGACACCGGCGAAGCCGGCATCGCCGAAGGAGTCTTTCTGGGCGAACACCGCGATCTGCTTCGGCTGCAGCTTGCGGATCTTCAGGAGATAGCGCACCGCCGCGTCGGTCTCTTCCGAGTAGCTCGGCCGGTAATTGAAGACGTAGCGGTCCGGAGGATCATTCCGCACCACGTTGGCGCCGGTGAGCGGTCCGAAGAACAGCGCCCGTCGTTCGAGCGCAAACGGCAGTGCTACGGCTGCGGTCGGCGTGCCGTGGTTGCCGATGTAACCGAATACCTGCTCCTTCTCCCAGAGAGTCTTCATGGCGTCGAGCGTCCGCGTCGGCTCAAAGCCGTCGTCGGCCGGGATCAGCTTGAGCAGCCGGCCGTTCACGCCTCCGGAGTCGTTGACCCGGGCGAACGCGAGATCGGTTCCGAGCTTGATGTTGCGGCCGTTTTCCTTGGCGCCTCCGGAATACGGAATGACGATTCCGAAGCGGATCTCGCGATCGGTGACGCCATGCACATTGCTCGGGGGAATCGGCTGGGTGGGCGCCGTCGCGGCGTTGGCTGCGGTTGGGGCGAGCGCATCGACCAATGACGGCCCGGGAGGGGGCGGCGCGAGGTGAAGGGACTGCTCGAGATCGGCGATCCGATGGTCCGCGATGCCGCAATCCGTCTTTCCCGTCGTCACGGCACTGCGCCCCTCGACGACGTAACGGTCCAGGAGACGCGCGATGTCGGCGCGGTCGGCGTCATTGGATGACGCCTCCCTGATCGCCGCCAGGAACTTGTCGATGATCACCTGTACGCGGGGCCGGGCGATGTTCGGACAGGCCAGCGCTGAACCGAAAATCGGTCCCAGCCGGCCCGCAAGGTCGCGCAGCACGCTCAGATTGTCGCCAGGCGCCGCGCTCGCACTGTTCGCGAGCAGGGTACCGCACAGGATGATGGCGCAGCGGCGGGGCAAGCACCAACGTCGCACCAAGGTCAGGTCGAAACACTGATTGGACATTTCTCTCTTCCTCAAACTGCGTTTACTTGTTGTCGGTTGCTGCGGCTATCGAGCCGCTTCGCTCAGATTTGCCCTCTGGCGCCACTGCAGAAACTGCTGAAGGGCCGCGTCGGATTCTCTTTCCAGCTGCTCGCGTTCGGTGGCTTTTGCGATGTCGTCTGACACCAGCAGCGACTGGAACCCGGCAAGCGCCGGTATCGGGGCGCCCTCGCTTTGATGCTGTTGGGAAACAGCTGTCGTGAACGACTGCACGGCTGTAGCGAACAACTGCGTGCTATCCCGTTGCCGCACCGGCGGCATCACGATGTAGAAGAACTGCGCGGTGATGGCCGCAACACTGATGACCATCACCAGTCGGCCTGCGACGCGGAACAACGTGCCGCGTGGCTCCATGACAGGGGCCAGCGGCGGGGTTTCGCTGATCGCGCGCGAATCGGGCGGCCGACGCAGGGACTGGTACACCGCGTTCTCCAGCTGAGAGTCGAGACGAGCCCGGGGCGATATCAAGCGCCCGACGGTCTCAGGCCTGCGTCCACGCAAGGCCCGGATGTCGTCCGCTGCGGCTGGTCGCTGTGATGGCTGGTCCCGCCGCCGCCGCGGCGCAGATTGTATTGGATCGTGGGGGCCGACCTGTCCTGGCTCGTTTGTGACGTTCAAACGTTTACTCCCGCGGTTTTTGGTTTGCCGTAGTTCGATGGTCCTCAGGCCGGATCGGAAAACGGTTCAAAGCTAACGGCTCTCTTCGACGATCGAGCCTGCGCTTACGATCCGTATGCCGAAAAAGCTGGTCCTACGTTGTTGACCGGGATGTCGAAAAAAGCTCGAGAAACGGTGCGCGATAACATCATCGTCGGGCGGCAAGACAAATCTTGATGCCGCGCGTTCTTCATCGATTCCATGGCCCCCGGGCAATAGCCCGGTTGCGGTTTTGCAATCAGATGAGCCGCTTCCTGCGGACTCTGGACGATCGGATGTTATCCCCACAATGAGGCGACAAGGCCGTAGAAATATTTCGTAACGTTAAATCGCGGCAGAATTTGGTTGTGTCCCTGGCGGCCAACGGTTTCTCTTGGGGAACCGTACTGGCGCGCTGAAGTGAGCCGGGTTGGCAGGGCAACAGGCTGCCGGACGCGGGCTGACATTCAATTGGGACCAGCATATCTCAGCGACACACGCGTTGACCCGCTCCGACTCGCGAACCGTGGCGTCGCCGCGATCGATGGCGCCATCGGTTTTGGACTGGTGCCGTGGCAGCCCGTTTTCGACGAGCACATCGGCCGGCAGATCGCGGGCAGGATGCGCAAAGCGACGGTGACAGCGCGCGGCGCTGCAGGCCTCGTCTCATGCGTCGTCGTTGCCGCGGCCGCCGAGCAGCCCGCCGAGCAACCCGCCGGCGATGCCGATCGCCGAGCCCAGCGCGACATTGCCCGCGGTCGAATTGGCGCCGCTGTCGCCGCCCTTCGGCAGATAGCGCGCGACTTCCTCGGCGAGGTTGAGGATCGGCATGCTCTGCAGCCAGATATGGCCGGGGCCGGTGAGGGTCGCGAGGAACAGGCCTTCGCCGCCGAACAGGACGTTCCTGAAGCCGGAGACCATCTGGATGTCGAAGCTGACGCTGGGCTCGAACACGCCGACATGGCCCGCATGCACCAGCAGCCGCTCGCCGGGGCCGAGGTCGCGCTCGATCAGTTCGCCCGAGAGATCGAGCCAGACCACGCCGGGGCCCGTCACCTTCTGCAGGATGAAGCCGTCGCCGCCGAAGAAGCCGGCACCGAGCCGCTTCTGCCAGGCGAGTTCGAGCGATACCGATTGCTGCGCGACCAGAAAAGTTTCCTTGCGGCAGATCAGCGACTGGCCCACCTGCAGCGTCGCGGCAACGATGGTACCGGGAAAGCGCGGCGCGAAGGCGACATGGCCGGGGCCGTTGGCGGTGAAATCGGTGATGAAGAACGAACCGCCGCCGAAGGAGCGCTTGAGGCCGGCGAGAAAGCCGCCGCCGGTATGCGTGTTCATCGCGACCTGATCGTTCATCCAGGCCATCGTGTTGGTCTGGCTGTAGACCGTCTCGCCGCGGTCGAGGTCGATTGCGACCGTCTGCATGATCGTTCCCGAGATCTGGTAGCGCATGCTGCCTCCGAATGCCGCAACGACCGCGTGCGCGCCTCGCGCACGTTCCGCGTTGATCGGCTGGGATCATAGAGGAGTTGCACCGGATGGAACAGATCGGCCGCGGCGCGTGCGTTGGGTGGCCTCGGTTGTGCGCGGCGCGGTTTTGATATCATCCTAGGGCCGGGGAGGGGTGTGTGGGAGCGCCTGCCCGGAAGGCCAGACCGGTGATTGTTATGGATTCATCTCGCGGGCGATACCCGTCGTGGCTCGTCGAAGTTGCGATCGACCCGAGGTCAAGGGCCGACCGGGAGAAGCTCGGCGTCGCGCTTGCGCGGCTCGTCGCGGAAGATCCGTCGTTCCTTGTGTCGACCGATCAGGAGTCCGGCCAGACGATTCTGAAGGGCATGGGCGAACTCCATCTCGGCATCAAGGTCGACATCTTGAGGAGCACCTACAAGGTCGATGCCAATATCGGCGCGCCGCAGGTGGCGTTCTGCGAACGCATTACCAAGCGCGCCGAGGTCAAGTATACGCACAAGAAGCAGACCGGCCGCACCGGCCAGTTTGCTGAGGTCTCGATCGTGGTCGAGCCGAATGAGCCCGGCAAGGGATACGCGTTCGAGTCCAGGATCGTCGATAGCGCGGTACCGCGGCGATATCTCCCCGGCGTCGAAAAGGGCCTTGAGACTATACTAAGTTCGGGCGTCGTCGCGGGCTTCCCGGTGGTGGACGTGAAGGTGCAGCTGATCGACGGCAAGTATCACGACATCGACTCCTCGGCGCTTGCTTTCGAAATGGCATCGCGCGCGGCGTTCCGCGAGGCGCTGCAGAAGGGCAGGTCGGTTCTGCTCGAGCCGATCATGAAGGTCGAGGTGGTGACGCCTGAGGACTGCGCCGGCTCGATCATCGACGACTTCAAGTCGCGGCGCGGGCAGATCTTGGGGCAGGACATGCGCGGCGACGCCAGCGTCATCAACGCCATGGTGCCGCTCATGAGCATGTTCGGATATGACAATGGCCTGCGCGAGACGAGCCAGGGCCGCGCCACCTTCTCCATGCAGTTCGACCATTATGCGGAGACGCCGCGCCCCGACGACGATCCGCCGTTTCGGCCGGCAATCGGGATGCGCGCTTAGCCCTGCGCGAGGGTCGCTTTGATGACGTGCTCGGGGATTCGAAGGGGCTCTCGGAGCCGCTAGAGCGTAATGGGGTTAGGTTGAATTGTTGCGGCCACGGAAGTGAGCTCCCTCGCCCCGTTCTTACGGGGGCGAGACGAGCAAGAGGGTTGGGGTGAGGGGCTTTCACGGCGAATTCAGCTCGCGGAGAGTCCCCCTCACCCGAAATTCGCTATCGCGAATTTCGACCTCTCCCCGCAAGCGGGGCGAGGTGGAGCAAGCGGCGCATCCCGATTCAATCAAAAGCCATCCCGCTCTAGCCCGCCGCGGAGGTTCGCTTCGGCCGGCGGACGGCGCGCACCTTGCCGCTGTTGCCGCCGCCGCAGAAGAAGCGGTCGCCGCCATCGGACTCGAGCCCCGACACGGTCACGCCGGGCGGCATCTCCAGCCGCTCCAGCACCTCTCCGGTTTGCGCATCGATATGCCTCAACTCACTCTGATCACCTTCCCAGGTGGCGTGCCAGAGCTCGCCGTCGACCCAGGTGACGCCGGTGACGAAGCGGTTGGACTCGATGGTGCGTAGGATGGCCCCGCTCTCGGGATCGATCTGGTGGATCTTGCGGTCCCGATATTGCCCGACCCAGAGCGCCCCTTCGGCCCAGGCGAGACCGGAGTCGCCGCCGCCGCCTGGCGCCGGGATGGTGGCGAGCACGCGGCCGGTCTGCGGATCGATCTTCTGGATTCGATCCTCGGCGATCTGGAACAAATGCTGGCCGTCGAAGGCCGTTCCTGCATGTGCGGCGACATCCAGACTGCGCAGCGTTGTCGCGGTCGCGGGATCGAAGGCGTTCAGCTTGTCGCCGGCGGCAATCCAGACCTGCTGGCCGTCATAGGTGACCCCGCCCACGCGGTCGACGCCCGGAAAGGGTCCATATTCACGGATGATTTCGGCTGCGGATCGTTTCATGATTCCATCCTGGATGCATGATCCGGAAAAGTGGAGTCCGGTTTTCGGGCAGGATCATGCGCGATCGCCAAGCTAGTCACTCGGCAGCGGACCGGGGAGTAACAAGATTGTCGGGAATCCCGGCACAAGTGGGGTCATCCAGCGGCGCGCCCGCCCGCGACCGAACCACCGCGCCTTGCCTGCAGCCGCAAGCTGGTCGAGCGCGCGCTGCACGGTGCGCGGGCTGGTACCGAGCGCAATCGCCAGCGCCGAGCTCGACCACGATTCGCCGTCGGCCAGGAAGGCGAGTACCGCCGCATGCTCCTCGTCGACCGACGGCGCCAGCACGACGACCTCGCCGGCCCGGCGCGGCGCCAGCGCAAAGCCTCGCTTGGTGGCGTTGACGTCGGCCAGCGTCCGAAGCTCTACGCGAAGCCGCCCAACTTCGACCCGCAACCGTGCGCGATGCGATTCATCGGCGTGCTTGCCCCGGAAGGCGCGCGCGACGAGTGTGTCCCGTGGCACGTCGGCCGGCCAAGCCTCAGCAAGCGCGCGTGCCAGCGCGAACAAGACCGGGCGCGTCGCGAGCGAGATCACCGTTGTTGTGTCACGCACGACATAACGGCAGGCGTCCACGACGAGCGCCTTCGACGTCAGCAGCGCTTCGACATCCTCGAGCAGCAGAGGTCGCTGCTCACCGCGCGCGATCAGGCGCGCCGCGGGCGTATTCAGGGCGAGGGATGCGCTTTCGACCTCCGCCGTCAGCGCCGGGATAGCTGCGAGCTGCGCGGCCCGCTCGGCGGAAGCGAGCGCGGTGCGCGCCGCCCTGGTCCGCAGGCGCCGCATCGCGATCCCCGCAACCACCAGTTCGTGGGCGGCCCGCGACGCGGGCGGCAACAGCGCGGGGTCGAGTGCGGCGAGCGTCTGCTCGGCCTCGTCGAGCCGCCCGATCAGAAGCAGGCGCCGGACCTCCAGATAGCGGGCATGCGCGGCGTTCGCCCGGTCGCCCTGCGCTTCGAGCGTCGCCCGCGCAGCGTCGAGCGCCTTCGCCGGCCAGCTGAGGTCGCGCGACACCAGCGCGATCTCGGCCTCGGCGACGACACACCGCGCGCGGGCCACGGCCTCTCTTGGACCGAAGCCGCGGGCCGCACGTCGCAGCAGGGCCTTGGCGCGAACGAGATCGCCGAGCTGCGCCATCGCGAGGCCGCGCAGCGCAAGTGCGGGCGCATCGTCACGCAAGGCAACCCGGTTCAGTGCGCCGAGGGGATCACCTGCCGCCAGTGCGCGGCCTGCGGCCGTGATCAGCGAGTCCATCTGAATCCCGACACACTTGTCACTCCCACCATCGCAAAGCCTGGTCCTAGTCTAACTCAGGACGACCAACCGGCAAGGGAGAGCGCCGCGATGACGCAACATATGACCATCGGAACACGTGAAGAATGGCTGGCCGCGCGGCTTTCGCTGCTCGAGGCGGAAAAGGAGCTGACCCGGCGCAGCGACGAGCTGGCGCGGCAACGCGCGGCACTGCCGTGGGTGCGGGTCGACAAGGCGTACCGGTTCGAGACCGATGCCGGCAGCGTTGCGCTGGCGGACCTGTTCCAGGGGCGCTCGCAGCTCCTGGTCTATCACTTCATGTTCGGGCCGGACTACACGGCGGGGTGTCCGTCCTGCTCGGCGATCGCGGATGGGTTCGACGGCTTCGCCGTCCATCTGGCGAACCACGACGTCACGCTGTCGGCGGTGTCGCGGGCTCCGCTTCCGAAGCTGCAGGCCTACAAGCGGCGGATGGGGTGGACGTTTCCCTGGGCCTCCTCGCAAGGCGGCGATTTCAATTTCGACTTCAACGTCTCGTTCACCGAGGCAGAACAGCGCGCGGGGACGATCGAATACAATTACCGGCGCGGCGGCCACGCGATGGACGCGACGACACAGTTTCCTGAGCCGGTCGTGCAGTTTGCGGCGACATGCGGGACCGACGCGGCCACATACACCCGCGACCGGCCGGGCATGAGCGCGTTCGTGCGCGAGGACCGCGTTATCTACCACACCTATTCCACGTTCGCGCGCGGACTGGACGGCCTGTGGGGCATGTATCAGTGGCTCGACCGCGCGCCGAAGGGCCGGAACGAAGCCGGCATCTGGTGGCGACGCCACGACGAGTACGGCAAGCGCTGAACCCGGGCATGGGCCCGGAATGTCTCGAAAACCCTCGCTATGATCGCAGGCGAATGACGATGAACGCGCCCGAACCAAGTCTCGAAATGATCATTGCCCGCAAGCGCGAAACGGTGGACGCCTGTGCCGGAAGCGGCCATGCGCCCGCCCTCCGCGTCGCTGATTGGCTGTGCTTGGCGGCCGCGCCGACCTTCGCGATCATGGCGCTGCTGACGGGTGTTTTTGGTGGCGGTGCGCCGGACATGCTCTGCTCGGCCGCGCAAGGCGGGTTACCGCTGGACGGAATGGTCCCGATGTACGTGCTCATGAGCGCCTTCCATTCGGCGCCCTGGCTGAGACTGTTCTGCAGCCGAACTGGTGGAATGCGACGTCATGTGCCTGGAATCAATTCTCTGGCAAGGTGAAGACCGCGCAGGGCGACGCAATGCCGCGCAATTCATGCGTGCCGAGCGCGATCAGCGGCGCGTCCGTCTCGGCGGCGAGCGCGCCCGACACCAGCACCGTCTTCTGCAGCGGCCGGCACAGCCCCTCCAGCCGGCTGACCAGGTTGACGGCGGGGCCAATCGCCGTGAAATCCAGGCGATCGGCGGCGCCGATATTGCCCCACAGCATCTCGCCGAGATGCAGCGCGGCGCCGAAGGGCAGGGGCGGCAGCCCCTGCCGCTGTCGCTCCTGATCGAGATGCGCCATTCCGGCGCGCGCGGCGGACACCGCGCGCAGCGCGGCGTCGCAAGCGTTGCGCGGCGTCTGTCCGGCGACCGGGAAGATCGCCAACAGGCCGTCGCCGATGAATTTCAGCACCTCGCCGCCGAAGGCGTGGACCGCGCCCGCGATACGATCGAACCAGGCGCTGAGCGCCGAGATGACCAGGGACGGAGGATGACTTTCGGACAACGCCGTGAAGCCGCGCAGATCGGCGTAGAGCAGCGCCGCCTGGATGGTCTCGCCGACGTCGCGTCGCAAAGGCGCCGCCAGCACCCGCGCCGCGCTGCGCCGGCCGAGATAGGCTTCGAGCGTCGCCGTCAAGGTGGCGCGCGCGGCGAGCACCGCAAGCGGCGCCGCGGCGAAGCGCGCGGCCTGTCGCAGGTCGTTGGACTCCTCATGCGTGAACGGGCGCGACCCGATCCAGCCGAGCGAAGGACCATCCGGCCGCGGCCCGACAATGTCCTCGTGCACGAGGCCATCGGCGATGCTTGCGAGCCAGCGCCGGCCGGCGTCGTTGGATGGGCCAGCCTCCAGTGCGGCCGCGAGTCCTGCGGGCGCGAAGCCCAGGGCCTCGATGACCTCGCCGCTCGCGGCGCGCCACAGCCAGGTGCGCCGGGCGATCAGCGGGTGCGGAACCGCAAGCGAAAGCGCGCCGCCCGCGAGCGGCAGCCCATCCGCGATCAGGTGGGCGCCGAGTTCCGCCAACAGCCGGTCGGCGCCTGCCGTTTCGCTGGCTGCATCGACGAGCCAGGAGAGCGTCGCGGAAAGCTGCATGGAGCGATTATGAAATTGACACGTCACCCTTGTCACCAACTATCCTGCTGAGCCTGAGGAGATACCGATGACCGAACCACTCATGGTCCGACGCGAGATCCAGATCGCAGCCCCTGCTGCCACCGTTTTCGCCTTCCTGACCGATCCGGAAAAGATCGTGAGCTGGATGGGCGCTGAGGCTTCGACCGAGTTGCATCCGGGCGGGCTCTATCTCGTCAAAGACGTCCGCGAACGCGGCCATGTGGCGCGCGGCGCGTTCCGCGAGGTCGTGCCGGTCCACCGCCTCGCCTACAGCTTCGGTTGGGAGGGAGGACAAGAGGTGCCGCCGGGATCGAGCTTGATCGAGGTCGATCTCATCGACCGGGACGGCGGCACCTTGCTGCGCATGACCCAGAGCGGTCTTCCGAACGAGGCGCAGTGCGCCAGCCATGCGAGGGGCTGGGCGCATTATCTCGCCCGGCTGGCGATCGCGGCCGCGGGCGGAAATCCCGGCATCGATCGCGGCGTCGTGCGCGAGACTTGAGCGCGTCACCACGCCAACCATGTTCAGTCCATCACCACGAGCTCGGCGCCGTCCATGGCGTAACGGGCGAAGACGAAGTCGCGGACGCCCGTGACCCGCTCGCTGGCCCAATCCAGCAGCACGAAGCACTTCAGGTGCTGATCGCTGGCCGCATCGACGAGCCAGGAGAGCGTCGCGGAAAGCTGCATGGAGCAATTATGGATTTGACATGTTATCATTGTCACGCGCTATCCTGCTCAGCCTGGGAGACAACGATGACCGACCCGCTCGTGGTCCGACGCGAGATTCAGATCGCAGCCCCGCCTTCGACGGTTTTCGCCTTCCTGACCGATCCGGAAAAGATTCTGAACTGGATGGGCACTGAGGCGACGACCGAGGCGCATCCGGGTGGCCTCTATCTCCTGAAAGGCATCGGAAACCAAGCCCGCGTGGCGCGCGGCGCGTTCCGTGAGGTCGTGCCGGTCCACCGTCTCGCCTACAGCTTCGGTTGGGAGGGACGCGAGGAGGTCCCGCCGGGATCGAGCCTGGTCGAGATCGATCTGGTCGATCGCGACGGCGGCACCTTGCTGCGCATGACGCATAGCGGTCTTCCGAATGAGGCGGAGTGTGCGAGCCATGCGAGGGGCTGGGCGCATTATCTCGGCCGGCTGGGAATCGTGGCTGCTGGCGGAAATCCCGGCATCGATCGCGGCGTCGTGCACGAGACTTGAGCGCGTCACCGCGCCAATAGGTTTCCCTAGTCCATCACCGCGAGCTCGGCTCCGTCCATGGCATAGCGGGCGAAGACGAAGTCGCGGATGCCTGTGACTCGCTCGCCGGCCCAGGCCAGCAGTATGAAATATTTCAGGCGCTGATCGGGATCGTCGGCGTCATAGACCAGCATCGCCGGACGGCGGTCGACGAAGCCCGCAACGAACCGCCAATGCGGTCGCGTGGCATAGTTGCTGAAATAGGGCGCCACGCTCTTCTTGCCGTCGAGGCGCAGCCGGTTGACGAGTTCGAGGCGCACGTCCTCGGCCAGCATGGCCCGCACCGCGTCGAAGTCATGCGCATTGAAGCGCTCGACATAGGCCTTGAGCCGCGTCCGCTCCGGTTCGGCCAGGACGAGAACCGGGGCGTCCTCGGCCTCGACGGCAAGCGCACGGAGGCGGCCGCGTCCCCGCTGCAGTGCCGCCTTGATCGCCGGGACGCTGCCGCCGACGATCTCGGAGATCTCCTGCAAGGAATGACCGAGCACGTCGCTCAGGATGACGCTGCTGCGCTGGGATGCCGGCAGCCGCATGAAGGTGCAAAGGCTGGCCGCCGCGATCTGGCGATCCTCGACCGGGTTGCGCGCTGCCGCGATCATGTCGAGATCCTCGTTTGCATGCTGGGCCTCCTCACGTGCGCGCCGGCGCAGGAAGTCCAAGGCCGCGTGGTGGGCGATGCGAAACAGCCACCCCTCCGGATTGACGATCGGCTCTGAGGCGTGCGCCGCTTCCATCGCCTTCAGCAGGGTTTCCTGAACCACGTCCTCGCCATCGATGACCGAGCCGGTCATGCGCGCGCAGTAGCGGTGCAGCCGCGGCCTGAACTCGCCGAACAGCTGTTCCACCGACTTTTGCGGGACCGCGGATTGCGCGTCATCAGGCGTGCCTTGCGACAAGGCCGATCCTCCTCAGGAATGGGTTTCTAGAACCTGTTCGGGTCCAATTGAATCGGAACCGAACAGGCTCCAGCCATGGTTTGATCTTCTCAGGCGTGGTGGCAATAGGAGACGTCGCAGATGAACGACTCGTGCGTCGCCAGGGCGCCAAAGCGCTGCAGATAAGGCTTCATCCGAGGATCCCCGCGAAAGGCCTCGATATCCTTGTCGTCCTGCCATTGCGAATAGACCACGACCTGCCGGCCGTCCTTGCTCCTCAGGACGTTGGTGGAGATCCACCCGGGCATCTTGCTGAACATGGTCTCGATGCTCTCCTTGAGCAGGGCGAGCGCCTTCGGCTGATTGTCGGGCTCGACGGTGAAGACGTTGACGAGGGTGGTGACGGCGTTATCGACGCGGATGGTGGTGTCCATGGTGTGGCTCCCGGTTTGGCTTGCGTGCCGGCGTGGGTCGAGGGCTCCCGATGGGCCGGATCAGCCGATCGGCGCCCTTCAGCACCAAGACGAGCCGGACAGGCCAAACGGACCGGTGCGCTCAGGATATATTTGTGGCCAGGGCGCCGTCGAGGACGAGGCGCGCGTCATTGGCAGGGAGCTTTCGGCGCCTGCCGGCTCCCATCAACAACGCTGTCCCGCAACCGATGCTTTGCCGCACGCGCAATTTGACCTGCGAGGTCATGGTCTGTGATGCACGACCGGTAGAAGCTGTCTGGCAAGACCTGCGCCGGAATCTGCTGACACCCGCGGTCAATCAGCTGAGGCCAAGCCAGGAGCATCTCGAAATGCCTTGCGAGGAAAAAGCCATGGAGAGACGGACGGTCATGAAAACACTTGCGATGGGCGCCGTGATAGGCGCCGCGTCGGTTGCACCGGGCCAATCGGCCGATGCATTGTCGGACACGACCCGAAAGCCAACACGTCCCGGAGCATTCCTTGAAGGCAGCGACGGCACCAAGCTGTTCTGCCGGGATTGGGGTGAGGGGCCACCGATTGTCTTTTGTCATCCGTGGGCGCTGAATGCAGATATCTGGGAATACCAGTTCACCGAACTGAGCGAACGCGGGCTGCGCTGCGTCGCCTACGACCGACGCGGGCACGGCCGATCGGAGGATCTGGGGCGGGGCTACGATTACGACACGCTGGCCGCAGATCTTGCCGCTGTCATCGAACAACTCGATCTTCACGACGTCACGCTCGTCGGCTATTCGATGGGGAGCGGCGAAGTTGCCCGCTATGTGTCCCGTCACGGCCCGGGCCGCGTCGCGCGCGTGCTCCTGACCAGCCCGGTTGCCCCGGCGCCGCGAAGCGCGGCGACGAGCGAAAACATTGTCGCGGGGCTGAAGAAGGATCGGCCGGCATTCATGGCCGGCGCTCTTCCGTATTTTCTGGGCAAGGAATCGACGGTTTCGCCGGCCATGACGCAATGGGTTCTGGATCAGTTCCTGCGCTCCTCTCCGAAAGCCGTTATCGAGTTTACCCGGAACATTGCGACGGGCGATCACCGCGCCCACTTGAGCGCGATGACGATGCCGACCCTCATCATTCAGGGCGACAAGGACGAAGTCTGTCCGCTTGAACTCACGGGGCGGAAGCTGGCGGAAGCAATATCCGGCAGCGAACTCAGAATTTATGAGGGAGCACCGCACGGCATCGTCCTCACGCACCGCGATCGTTTCACCGCTGATCTGCTGCGCTATGTGCGTGGCTGACGACGTGCGACGGTCGCGACAAGTGCCGGGCGCGAGACCGATCGCGAACTTCGACAAAGCGAGCACTCACAATGATGAGATGAGGTTGATTGCCGCGGTACGGTAGGTGCGCTCCCTCTCCCCGTACTTCACGGGGAGAGGGTTGGGGTGAGGGGCACTTCGATCCGCGGCTGCTGAATTCTCGTGGTGGCGCTGTGCCTTGCCCCTCACCCGAAATTCGCTACCGCGAATTTCGACCTCTCCCCGCAAAAGGGCGGGGAGAGGTGAACTGAGCCAGTGGGCACGCCGATTCAATCAAAAGCCATCGCGCTCCATCGGTTCGCCGGTCAACGGGCGTGTTGCAGCTGGGCATGAGAGGGCTGTTCGGCATTCTCATCGACCATTGCCCTGACGATGGCCACTGTGGCGTCATCGGCCGGGAACAACATCTCCAGGGCGATCTCCGACAACGTGACGTCGGTCGGCGTCCCGAACACCGTCGTGGTATTCAGGAATGAGATCGTTCCCAGCCGCGTCACGACCTGGAGCGGCGTGGCATAGCGCTGCGGGCCATCGCTGGTCGCGAGCGCCATGGTGCCGGGCGGCGCCGGATAGGACATCACCTCGGTCAGCAAGGCCTGAATGACGGGATCCGCTCTCGCCTCGATCTGCTGCCTCAGCACGGTGATCGTATGGGCGCGCCACTCGATGAAATTCACAATCCGGGGTCCCATCCCCTGCGGATGGAGGGTCAAACGAACCGCATTGACGGGGTGCCGCAGCAGGTCGGGGGAACAGCCCTCGTAGAGCTGCGGCAAGGCGTTGTTCGAAAGAACCACGTTCCAATGCCGATCAAGCCCGAACGCCGGATAGGGCAGGTGCGCCCGCAACACGCGATCGATCGCCAACCGGGCAGACGCCAATTCCACCAGCGATCGCTCATGGAACGCCGGCGCGAAGCCGGCCGCGAGCAGCAGAGTGTTCTGGTCGCGCAGCGGCACCTGGAGATGCTCGCAAACGCGCAACACCATGTCTCGGCTGGGACGTGAGCGTCCGGTCTCGAGGCAGGAGAGGTGCCGGGTCGAACTGTCCGCGGCCAGAGCGAGGTCAGTCTGGGTCATGCGCCGGCTTACGCGCCACCGCCGCAGCAGCACTCCAAATGGAACTGGCTGATCTTCCATCTGGCCAGTCTATGGCGACCCGTGACCCGGCGCTATGACCTCACAGGTCAAATCTTTGGCGCGTCAACCACATCCTTTTGACCCCGCGTGTCATCCGCCTCGATTGAGGCCGGCGCCATCAGAGGCTACGATCTGCTGTGGTTTCTGCCCGGCCACGCGCTGCTCGCGCAGAAACCAGAACCTGGTAATCCTTGAACGCCTTGATGCGCGGACGATCAAGGCGATGGCACTGCTGTACTGAACTAGCCCTTCAGATATCCGACCACGAGGCGTGTCCCCGCTTCGACGAGCGATTCCATTGCGCCGTCCGAAAGAGTCTTGGAATGATGCAGGACCGCGTTGTGCGTCAGCGCCTCAATCGAGGTTACGCAAACAAATGATGCAAGCTCCAGGTCGTCGACACCAAGCTCATCGCGATGATGCTCGAGGTAGTTCCTGAACAGCGCAAAGTTGTCCCGGTTGAAGGTTTCCACATTCTCAAGCTTGCCCACGCGCGGAATCTGCTCCGCGAGCACGCGATGCAGCCTGGGATCGACGCGATGCGCCTTGACCGCCACGGCAACGAGCTTGCGCACCGCCTTTTCCACCGGCAGGCTCATCGCTTCCGCCAATTCGCTGCGGACGGTCTGCATGATCTCCTGGTTGTGGCGATGGATGACGGCGGCGACGAGCGCCTCCTTGCTGGGGAAATATTGGTAAAGCGAACCGACGCTCACGCCCGCCACCTCCGCGATACGGTTGGTGCTGGCCTTGTCGAACCCTTCCCGGACGAGAATGCGAGCAGTCGCTTGAACCAGCGCGTCCACCGTCGCACGCGATCGTTCCTGAGAGGCGTTTTTCCTTGGATTCGTGAGCGGTCTTCGCGCCATTTTCCGCGCCATCAATGCGAGTATCAAAAGCGAATTATCGCTCGTATTATGTCACACATAGAAACGATCGACAACGCCTTGCGCCACGCGCGCAATTTGCAAGCCATTGAGGAGACCACGACATGCAAGACACGCTGCAACGCTTGTTCCAATTCAAAGCCTGGGCGAATGACGAGCTGTTGACCGTATTGACCAAGCTCGGCCGCGAATCCCCCATAACGCAATTGGCCATCAAGGCCTTGAGCCACACCTATGTCGTCGACCGGATATTCGTCGCGCACATGACGCGAAAGGCTCACGCGTACAACTCGGCCAACTTGAGCGAGATGCCGACGCTGGAAGATTTGTCCGCAGACATCAGAAAAAGCGATCGGGAATATATCGACTATGTGGCGGTGCTTGATCACGGCCAATTGACGGAACAGATCGACTTCGCGTTCACGGATGGCGTCCCGGGCCGCATGTCGCGCGAGGAGATGCTCATGCATGTGATCAGCCACGGCGTCGGTCACCGGGGACAGGTCAGCGCGCTCATGCTGCTCAATTCCGTCACACCGGCGAAGGATGGTTTCACGACCTATCTGCATGAGGCCGAGGCGTCGACGAGACGGCGGGCCGCTGCGTGAACGCTCGACCCCGCTCGATTGGAATTCCGCGACGGAAAGCTGGCCCAGGCAATACTTCGACGATCCGTTCGAACCGGGCCTTCGCGCGCGCAATGACGGCTGTGGCCCACTACGGCACCAGCAGCAGCCGCCCCGTCAATCCGCCGCGCTCCATCAAGGCATGCGCTTGCGCCGCGTCCGCAAGCGGCATCGTCCTGTACGCGGGCGCCTTGATGCGGCCATGGACCATCAAGTCCGCCAGCGCCGCAACCGCGTTGCGCAGCGTGGCACCGTTCAGAGTCTCCGACGAGTAGCCGGTGAGTGTCACCGGCCGGATCAATTCAAAGGCATCGAACCTGACGTCGCTGCCGCCGACGGTGCCGACCAGTGACAGCGTGCCGCCTGGCCGCAACGCCGCCACCAGCGGCGCGAACAATTCGCCTGCGACGGCATCGAGAACGCCGTCGACGCTGCCTGCCTCCAGGATCGGCGCATCTCTGGCCTCGCGCGAGACGATCACCTCGTCTGCGCCGAGCGCGCGGACGTAGTCGACCTGGGCCGACCGGGAGACCACGGCGATGACCGATGCGCCCTGGGCGCGCGCGATCGCGGTTGCGGCCGATCCGATGCCGCCGGCCGCGCCTGTCACGACGATCCGCCGCCCCGCAAGCGTACCAATCCTGCGCAGGCCCTCGAAGGCGGTAACCCCAACCAGGCCGATCGCCGCCATGTCATGATCATCGATCCCGGCGGGAAACGGCGCGACCGTGCCGGCCGACACGGTGACGTACGCGGCATAGCCGCCGGGACGTTCGGCGCGAACGCCGCCAAGGCCCTGCATCATCGTGATCACATGATCGCCGCGGTGAAATTCCTCGACTGCGTTGCCCACCTCGTCGACGCGGCCGACAACCTCCACCCCGGGAACATAGGGGAACGGTTGCGGCTTCTTCACCGGCCAGTTTCCCGCGCGGATTTCGAGGTCGGTGTGGTTGACGGCTGCGGCGATGCTCCTGATCCGGACCTCGTCGGCAGCGAGCGGGGCGAGCGGCACCTCGGCATACGCCAGGACGTCGGGAGCGCCGTACGCCCGCATCACGATGGCGTGGGCGTTGCTTGTGGTGGAGGTCATGGCGCTCCTATCAATGTCGAATGTCTCACGATGGCGCCGCGCCGCTTTGCCGCAGCGACCCAGGACAGCTTTTTCTTGAGGGACGATGTCGGATCTCTCTCCGCTGGATCGTCCTTGGGGCGAGATCGAAACAAAGGAGGCTCCCATGTCATATGTCGATGGTTTTGTGGTTCCGGTGCCCAGGGACAAGATCGAAGCCTACAAGGCGGACGCGCGGAATGCTGGCGAAATCTGGAAGGAACACGGCGCGCTCGCCTTCGTCGAGTGCATCGGCGACGACGTGCCCCATGGAACCCTGACCTCGTTTCCCCGCGCCGTGCAGGCCAAGGACGACGAGGTCGTCGCCTTCTCCTGGATTATCTACCGGTCTCGGGCCGAGCGCGACAGGGTCAACGCGAAGGTCATGGCCGACCCCCGTCTGAAGAAAGACATGCCGTTCGACGGCAAGCGACTGATCTATGGCGGATTCGAGATGTGGCTGGAGATGTGAGCCCTCACAGCATCGGACGCGGGCGTGCCAGGGTGGCTGTTGGACGTCGCTTCTGCTATCGGTGCGGCCCCCTAGCATGACGAGGCCAGCGCCGCGCGGAGCGCTGGACGGGTGCCATGACGGAGTTCTTGACGCACACAAGGTTTTCGCGACTCGACGCCGAGGACGCAGGGCTTCTCGACCACCAAGGCTATCTGCTGCTGCGCGACGCGATCCCTGCGGCCTGGATCGGGCCACTTCGCGACGCCTTCGAGGCCGGCGTGCTGCCGTCGGAGATGTGGCCGGTTCCCCGCGGCGCCGATTGGCGCCATTCCCTGCTCGACCTCGATGCGAAGGTGCAGCAGGTTTGCCGGCTGCCGATCATGCTGGCCGCCGTGCATCATATCCTGCAACAGCCCTTCTTCCTGGCGCAGGTCGAGGGGCGTGAACCGCGCGCCGGCGGCGGCGCGCAAAACCTGCATCGCGACGGCGCCGACCGCCGGCTCACCGAGGCGGTCTCCGCACTTGCCTTCCTCGACCCGTTTGGCTCCGAGAACGGCGCCACGCGGCTGGTGCCGGGCTCGCATCGCCGCGAGGCACCGGACGCGCCAGCGGATCCGCAGGCGATCGGTATGGAAGGCGACGCCGGCGATATCCTGCTGTTCGACGTCAATCTGTTGCACGGCGCGACCCGCAATCGCAGCGGGGCGCCGCGCCGGTCGCTGCTGATCACCTATGCCAAAGCGTCGCAGCAGGAGGCCTGGCGAAAGACCCGCGCGGCGCGAGCCGTGCGCATGGATCAGGACGAAGTGTTCGACGTGTGAGCCGAGGGGGCGCGGGTGCGGCTGCTCGCTCCCGGGACAGGCCCTGATCGGTTCGCGCACCTCACGGGATCTGCAGTACGTTGCGGAAATACGCCACGGTCTCCGGCTGCCGAAAGTAGTTGCAATGGTGCACCGTGCGCGAGAGGCCAAAGTCGTGCGTCGACACGATCTTGCTGTTTCCGCTACAGATCTGGGTCATCGACTGGGTGTCGACGACGAGATCGTTCTCGCGGTCCCGGAAGATCGCATCCGCGCCGAAATCCAATGCCTTCATCTTGGGATTGGCAAAATGCTTCCAGATCTCCCACCAATGGATATCCGTGTCGACGGGTTCGAAATTGGAGGTGACGGCGTGGAACGCCGGCTGCGAGACCCAGGCGGAGCGATGCAGCCGCAGGAGTTCGGCGCTATTGCTGACGCGGGATTGCCCCGCCAGCCCCGGAACAACAACCACGGCGGCATCCACCAGCGGAGTGCTGGCGCCCAGTTGCAGGATCCCGCCGCAGATCTTGGCAAGGCCCGTGACCGCCGCCATGAGGGGCAGGATGGTCGTCAGCCCAGAGCTGGTCGCTTCCAGCGCCTTGAAGATACCGGCGAGGAATTGCAGGGCGGAGCGGAGATTGGCTGGCGCAGCGAGGCTCGTGCCCTCGAGCGGCGTGCCGACGAAGATCACGTTGTCAACGTTGCGCTTGGCGTTGCGCAGCCACCATGCAACGACAAGCCCGCCACGGCTGTGGCAGATGACGTCAATCGGTCCGGTGACGGCGGTCAGTGCCTCCTCGAGATCGAGGGCATTGATCCAGGGGCTAACCGACAGCGTAGGATGGTCAAAGGCAAGGACTGCCTCGTACTTTTTGGCACGGGAACGATCGAGAAAGTCGCCACCGGTACCGAGTGAAGCCGCGGCCAGTTCCTCCACGAACATGTCGCTCTTGCTGAACGTGCCGTGCACAAGCAGCAGCACCCGGCCTTGGATCGCGAGCCGACCGTTGACCGGCTGCAAAGTCCCCATGCCGCCCTTCGGGGCTGGCTGGTAGCGCCGCAGGCCGCGTGCCGGCGTGAGCTTGTCGTCGAGCTCTTCGAGTTTTGCGATCACTTGGTTGGGCGGCGTCTCGCGGAAGCTAATCTGGCGCACCGGCTGCGCACCGACCGCGCGCAGAGCGGCCCGACGCCGCCGGCGGCCGGTGGGGCCGCGTGCCGGCGGCTCATACACAAATTGCAGGATGCCATTATCCTCGATCAGGGAGAGGGTAGCGAGGCCGGTGTAGTCGCGCGGCCGGAACGCGCGTCTGCGGCGTTGCGCTCCGGGGTCGGGTCGTTCCTGGACCGGGAGTTCGTCGTGCAATTCCAGATCGGCGACGACCTTGTCGAAATGAGCGCCGACCTTCTCGTCGAGGGAATTCATGGCTGCTCTCCCAGGATCGGCAAGGGCGTCACCTGCTTCTCACGCGCCAAGGCAATGTCCACCATGGAATGAAACTTGCGCTTGTCGGCGAGATTCTCGCGGCCGGCTTCGATCGCATCCCAAAAACCGCAGTTTTCGGTCAACCGAATCGCCTCCAGCGGCACCAGCTTGCCTGCGTTCACGTACTGCACGACCTCGCGATAGTTCTCCTTCTCGATAATCCAGGGGTCGCGTTGCGCGACGGCTCCGCTGGTGCTGCGATTAAGCATGGCGGCGGCTGGCTCCACCAGTTCGGGACGGGCCTGCCTGAATTCGTCAAAATAGGTTTCGGAGCGCCAATAACCGGGGAATGCGTGTCCGTCGAGCAGGAAGATCACGGGATAGATGTCGATCAGTTCCAGACACGCGGCGAAGAACAGGGCGAGGTCGATGCACGTCCCGGAGCGGAAACGTGCCACGGTGGAGGGCGTGCGCAGTCGCTGGGAGTCGAGCTCATTGCTGTAGGCGGGCGGCGCATTGATATAGCCGAGCCGCTGTTCGTGCACGATCGCCGACCAGATCGCCTGTACCTGCAGGTCAATCTCCTCGGTTGGGTCGCTGCTTTTGGGGTCGAAGCTCTGGTAGCCGTCGAAGCCGGCCGTGGGATCGTCGCGCAGCACCTGCACATAGCGTTGCGCAGTCTCGACCGTCCGGCCGACGGTCGGATCGCGCGGGAACACGAACGAGGGTAGCCACCGGCCGTCCGTATCGTTATCGCGCCATTGATCGACCGGCACGAGACGCACCGGGAGCGTGTTGCGGAACAGCACGTGATCGCCCCAAGTGACATCGACGAAGATGCTGCTGAGAATGCTCTCCTGTATCGTGCGCGCCAGCGCCGAGGTAAGCGGCAGATGAATGAAGGTCTTGAGATCCTCCAACGGAGGCTTGAGCTCCATCATCCGCTCGTAAGCGGCCGCCTCGGTCCCGACATTGAGCGACACCCTGATACCGACATTGCGCATCGGGCGCTCGCACTTGATGGAGAACACCTCGAACAGGCGCCGCCGGTTGTGAAGCACCGAATAGTTGATGTCGGAGAACGGCTTCACATCAACCGAGACCGACTGGGATACCTGGCTTGGCGTGAGAGCGGTTGGCGCCAGCGGCTTCTCCTTCGCCTGGGTAAGTTGTGCGGCGCGTTGCTGCTGTTGCACCGCATCGCCGTGCGATTTGGCGATCAGCGAGCTTCTGCTCCAAAGCACTACGCCGGTCCCCTGGCGATGGGTCGGCTCTTCGCGGACGCGCTCCCAGGCGACACGGAAGGCGAGTCCGAGGTCCCAATTCGCGTCGGACAGATGGGAATAGAGCACGGAGAAGAACAGTTCGGACAGCGCATCGTCGAAGCTGTCCTGGATGCCGATAGCGGCGTCCGCGCCGTGGGCGACCGTGATTGAGGCCAGGCGCGCCGCCGAATTGCCGATGTTCATGCAAACGAGCCGGGGTCGATGCGACTGCGTGAGCAGCGCGCTGAGCTCCTCCGGGCCGGCCGCATACAAACTTCGCCGTCCGGCAAGAACGTAGCCGTCGCGAATCTCGCGCCGACCAGTGTCCTCGGAGGACTCATTGCTTGTTTCCCAATCGCTCGGCTCCCACAGGTCGTGCTCGTCGTTTTGCGAGAGCAGGGTTTCGGCCAGATGGGTATCGACGCCGGCCAGGTGCACGATGTCCGGGCGAAAGTCGGCCACCGCGCGACCCAGTTCCTCGGCGGTGGGACTTGCGAGGTCCTTCCAGTTCGCGTCGTCGCGCCATGCTTGCTTCAGCTTGAAATTTCTCCGGACGAGATCACGCTCCGAGTCGAACTCGAATTTGTCTTTCAGTGGTCCGGGACTGCTTGTGACAAACAGTAGTTTGGCGACCGGGGCTCGCGGCGTTGTCGCGTCGCGGCAAACGAGGTGCCGGATTACGGATAGCGGTTGTCCGTGCCGCAGGCTGCGGGTGGCGCCGGCGATCAGATACTCCCATGGAAAAATGCGTTCCGCCCAACTGGCTGCCTCGTCGTCCTTCCAGGAGACGGCGACCTCGACCATGCCGGCGCGCGCAATCTCGGCTTGGGTTGCGAGATCGACTCCCAAGCTTGCCAGCATTTCGCTTGCGGCTCTCGCCTGCCGCTCGGCGCTGTCGGGTGCCGTGGACCAGCGCTGGCGGCTGCGCACCACATAGGTCCACTGCATCGCGGCGCGCGGGAAGTTGACTTCCGGATCATCGGTCTTCAACGTCACGTTCCGCGTCGGCAGGCGAAGCACGACCCCGTGCGACTTGTCGACTGCCTCGTGCGCTGGGCTTGCGGTCGCAGGGTCGCTTACACGCGCCACGTTTTTTGGGGCATGGGTTGCCTCTCGTTTTGCGAGCTTGGCCGTGGACCTCTTCGCCGGATGCCGTCGCTTTGCCATGATGCCTCCGACCGAGTTGTGGAACCATATGAAGGCAATCAAGCGGTGTAAATGCCATTCCGCCTCGGAAGGCCAGCCATCTTGAGATCTCGACGAGGCGCCGGTCAGCGAGAGGCTTGAAACGTGATCACGAGCCTGGCGTCGATTTCATTTCCCCGAACCGAGATCCGCGTGACGAACTGACCGACGCCTGTACCTGCGTCGTTCGCCGCGACCGCCGCCCACACCCGGGTTTCCCGACCGACAAATTTGCGGCTATATCGGTTCCCAACATTCGGGAGAACAACACATGCACGCCAGAACTCGCGATTTTGCCCCCGTGCGCGCGGCCATGCAACGCTATGTGGACCAGGAGATCCTCGCCGGCGTCTCCTGGTGCGTCTTGCGCGGGCGCGAAACCGTCGACCAGCAGTGCGTGGGCTTGGCGGACCGCGAGGCCAACATTGCACTGCGGCCCGATCACATCTTCCGCACCTTCTCCAACACCAAGCTGGTCACCACCTGCGCGCTGATGCTGCTGATGGAAGAAGGCCGCATCGGGCTCGACGACAGCGTTGAAAAATTCTTGCCGCAGCTCGCCAACCGCAGGGTGCTGAAAGCGGATGCGAGGAGCCTTTCCGATGTCGAGCCGGCGTTGAGCCCGATCACGGTCCGCCAGCTTCTCAGCCATACCTCCGGCCTCAGCTACGGCATTTTCGATCCGGGCTCGGTGCTGTTCAAAGCCTACAATGCAGCAGGCATTCTCAATCCCCAGACGCCGCTGACGGATTTCATCGACAGGCTGGCCGAGCTGCCGCTCGCCTATCACCCCGGCGCGTCCTGGGAATATTCGGTTGCGACCGACGTGCTGGGTCGCGTCGTGGAAGTCGTCTCGGGCAAGACGCTCGATGCCTTCTTCAAGGCGCGTATCTTCGATCCGCTCGGCATGGTCGATACCGGCTTCTTCGTTCCGCCGGCCGAGCAGGGCAGGCTGGTCGCCTATTATCGCGGCGCGGATATGCTCGATCCGATGAAACCCGGCCTGTCGCGGATTGACGAGCTGCCTTACCCGCAAGCCTATCGCAAGCCATTTGCGCGGTTGTCGGGCGGCGGCGGGCTGGTCTCGACATTGCCGGACATGCTCGCGTTGGTGCGGGCCCTGCTGCCGGGGCCGGACGGGCTCCTGAAGCCGGAGACCATCCGGCAGATGATGACGAACCAGCTTCCCGACGGCCAGACCATTCGCTTTGCCACCCTTGGTCCCATCCCCGGCAAGGGCTTTGGCCTTGGCGGCGCGGTGACCTTCGCGCCGGCGCCGTTCGATCCGCCGACTTCAACCGGCGAATTTCAATGGGGCGGCCTCGCGGGGACGCATTGGTGGATTTGTCGAGAGGCCAATACGGCCGGCGTGCTGATGGCGCAGCGCGAGCTGGGCTTCTGGAATCCCTTCTTCTTCGAATTCAAGCGCCTCGCCTACGAGGCCGCCGGCGCCGCTTGATCATCCGCCAGCTTCCTCGCCGCGAATGTCCGTCATGTGACGGCGGTCGGGAATGCCGCTTGCGCTCCGCGGAGCGCTTCAACGACGAAGTCGAGGCGGTCATTGCCGAAGAACATCTCCTTGCCGACAAAGATCGTCGGCGAGCCAAAGATTCCACGCGCCGCCGCGGCTGCCGTCGCTTGTGCGAGCTGTACGATATGGTCTGCATCATCGGCGGTACGAAGAATATCGGCGCCCTGGAGACCCGCCGCGTCCAGGATCGCGTCGAGCCGGTTCGGATCGCTCAAATCCGCGATGTCGCGCCAAAGTGCCTTGAAGACGGCATCGACATAAACGGCGCCTCTGTTTGCTGCGATGGCGACCAGGGCTCCGCGCGCCAGGCGCGGGAAATCAATCGCTTGCCAGTGGGGATTGGGGGCAAACGGGATGCCGGTCCTTGTCGCCCACCGCATCAGGTCGGTGATCGCATAGGCGCCCTTGGCCTCGCACTCCAGCGTGGTTGGCCGGTTGCCGACCATGGGCATCAGGGCGACCAGACTGAAGGGGCGATAAGCGAGCTCGGCGCCGTGCGCCTTGGCGATCTGGGGCAGCTGCTGGCTGGCGAGGTAGGTGTAGGGGCTGAGGAAGTCGAAGTAGAATTCGAGCGTCGGCGTCATGGAAGCCTCCGTGGCCGCGCCGCGGAATGCGGCGCCGTTCCGGGGCAATGACGAACGGCGAGGGCTCGAGGATACGTCGCTGTGGCGGGGATGGGCGCAGATTTGTCTTCAGCGAAGCAGCGAGACCGTCGAGGCCCGCAAGACCCATGGCGTCTTGATGTAGTCGTCGATCCGCACCACTTTGCCGCCCGCCACCGAGAGCCGGATCAGCGACCAGGGTGTCGGCGGGTGCTCGCCGGCGTTGAGAATGATGGCAGCAACCTCGCCATCGACGGCGCCAAGCTGCATGCGCCAGGGTATGAGCGGCCGCTCGTACTCGACGAAGTAGGGTGAGTCCGCAAGGCGTCCGGCGAAGCAGTCGGCGACCCGCAGCCGGGCGTCCGCGCTGGTAAGCTCACGCACGCCGTCCCAGTCGCGATTGTTGAAACGATCGACATAAAGTTCGAGAAGGCGCCGCGTTTCCGGGCTCGGCACGGGCGCCACCGCGGGCGTTTCCGTCATCACCGCGAGCTTGCGGCGGGCCCGGACCAGGGCCGATTTGACCCCGCCGACGCTGCTTTGCACCATCGGCGCGATCTCTTCGAGCGAATGATCGAACACGTCTTTCAACAGCAGGCAGGCCCGTTCCTTCGGGGGCAAGTGGATCACCATCCGCTCCAGCGCCGGTCCGAGCATGACGCCGACAGGCTCGGTCGGGTCGACCAGATCCGGCGCCGCGGCCGCAGCCTCTGCCCTGGCGCGGCTCCTGCGGCGGCGCAGCGTGTCGATGCAGCGATTGTGCGCGATGGCATACAGCCACGGCGCCAGCGCGCGGTCCTCCCCAAGCCTGTCCAGCTTGCGATAGGCCTCGAAAAGCGCTTCCTGCATGACGTCCTCCCCCTCCGTGGGGGACCCGATCATCCGCGCGCAATATCGATGCAGCTGCGGGCGAAGATGTGTCACCGTCTCCAGGAAGGCAGTATAGCGGGCCTCAAACAGGCCAATGTCCAGTTTGTCTTCAGGCTTTGTCATGCTGCCCTGACGTATGGCCGATGGGAAAAGTTACGCGATCAACACTCAAATAGGCATCCTGGTCTTCATCGGTGTCGCCCAGACCATCCGGCGGTCGGACTTGGCGCGCCGCGACCCCGGTCGCCGGCTTCGGTGCCTTCGACCGAGGCGAACAGGCCAGGGCACGCATTGGCATGCCCGGGCCTTGCTTGTTGTCATTGGACGACGCGGATCAGTGCAGCGTCGCTTCCGCCGCCGCGATCCACGCGATCACGGCCTCGGAGAAGCCGCTCACGCGGGTCCATGCGCCGTGCCCGACGCCGTGCTGGTACGAGGCCACATTCACCATGGTGCCGCGTCCCGCAGGATCCGGGACCGTGTCGTGGCTCTGCTCGTCGGTGAAGACGATCAGGCGATCGCCCTTGCGGTCGATCTCGCTCACCGCCTTGCCGAGAAAGGTCGAGCCGTGCGGCTGCGAATTGATGATCGCGTCACGCAGCGCGAAGCCGCGGCGCGGCGGAACCTTCTTCACGTCCTGGCTGAACGTGAAGATCTCCACCTCGTCGCAGACCTCGCGGGCCAGGATCGCCAGCCCACAGGCCGCTTCCGCCCGGGTCATCTCGGATTGCGCCGAGAGGGCAGCGAACATCGATCCCGACACGTCGATCAGTAGCCGGGTCCGGCCGGGAAGCCGGACATGGTCCTTGAGCGACTTCAGCATCGCGGCTTCGAGCTCGGGCTCGAAGTCCGGCGCGTAGCGTGCGGCGGTGATGAAGCGGTAGGGCAGCACACGGTCCGCCCGCATCGCCTCGATCGCGTCCGCAATGGTCTGGCGCGGGACCTCCGCCTTTTGCATCAGGCGCAGGTTGCGGAGCAGCGCCAGGCCGCCCAGCCGGTTCTCGGCGATCAGCCGCTCGAAGGTCGCGCGCTTGTCCTTGCCGGACGAGAGCGAAACCTCCCAGGTGTCGGGCGACGCCAGCTCGCCGTCGACGAGCTGCTTCCACACCTTCTCCTGGTCCGCGTCCTTCGGCTTGGCGTGGACCAGGAACAGAACGTCCTTGATCCGTACTGCGCCGTCGCGGTCGTATTTCGCGAGCTGATAGGCGTCGAACTTGGTGAGCGCCCGCGCCAGACCCTTCTTGACCTGCGCCGAGACTGGCTGACGCTTGCGCTGCTGCATCGGGCCAAGCGCATCGGCCCAGTAGATCGCAAGCAGCTCCGTCATCTCGTCGGGACGCTGGATCACGCGGGCGAGCGTATCGGCGACCAGCACGCGGTGCTTCTCGTGCCGCGCCATCTCGCGCACCACCAGGAGCGGCGCATGGCGCAGCTTCATGACCTCGCGCGCCTCGATGGCGAGCGCCGCCACCCGATCGGGCGCGACCTTCGGCACCAGCGCCTTGATGCGCTCGGCAATCGCGACACCGTCCTCGTAGAACTGGTCCTCCCACAGGAGGCAGTTCATCAGCGCGCGCTTTAGCTCCATCTCGGGCGTGAAGCGCCTGGCGCGAGCGCCCTCATGGGTGAAGGCGCGAACGATCTTGTTGAGCGTGACCATGACGGCCTCCTCTGGGGTTGATGACTATGGATCGGAAAAGGGCGCCGGGGAACAGGCGAGGGCTGTACCGCCGTTTGACGGGCGTCACATGCTCTGCCGCTGAGCTACGGACTTGCATCCGGAAGGACTCGAACCTTCGACCTTGCGATTACGAAGTAACAGCTCTCTTCACCACCGGCGTCTGCGCGGAAAACCACGATCCGGGAACGGGCGATTGCTGAGACCCCAACCCGCAAGCTTACCCTGCGGGCCGGGTAGCGCTCTATCCTCTGAGCTACCGGCGCAAGCGACGCCGGGCGGGATTCGAACCCGCGACCTCTCGTTTTGGAGACGAAGTAACAGCGATCTTCACCACGGATCGTGGATGGGGTTGGCGGGGAATAGGCGATGCCGTTGCTGCTCCGAAGAGCAAGACTGAGCTACGGCATTGCTGCCGGCGGGACTTGAACCCGCGACCTCCGGACCACCGCAGTGGCCGGCGCTCCTACCGAAGTAACAGACATCTTCACCACCGCCTTGCCGATGCGATGCATCGACAATCGAACGGCACGCTGGGGAACGGGCGATCTCGGTGTCAGTGACATCAACTCCGGCGCTTCCTTGGGGGAAGAACCGGAGCCGTGGCACGCGGCGGCCCTTGCAGGGGCGACCTCCACGGTGCGTAACGTCACAGGCGGGATTCGAACCCGCTCTTTCCATGGTGCGAAGTATCCGACATCTTCACCACCAGCGTCGGTTGAGCCGCGTGATACGCGGCAAACCGAGTAACAGAATAGTTTTGTCGCGGCGCCTTGAACGTTGCGCCGCCAGTTTGCGAACTCCGAAAAGTCCGCTCTGCCATCGGTATCCGGCTCATCGCCTCGTTCCCTCCGACAGGCCCCGCGCTTGTGGGCACGCGCTTTTTGAGCGCGAGCCCCGGGATCCGGGTCTCCCGTTCCGGCCTGCGCCGGGATGTTCAAACGAAATTAGCTTCGGACAACAAAAAACCCTCCGGAGCTTCTGGCTCGGGAGGGTCTGCATCGAGCAGGACTGCTTGTCAGTCCGCTTACGCGAGATCGCTCCCATGAGCCGGGCGTGCGCCATCGATTGGCGAGAAGCCATTCGAGCGTCCGACGAGTTGTTCGCATCCGTATATTCTGCACGTGCCGTGCATCGCATCACTCATGTTTGGTTCGCGAACGAGAATGCTCGCGAGGGCGCGGGACATACGCCCGTGAGTTGCGGATGTCAAGGCGACGCGCGAGTTAAAATTGCAACAGCGAGCGAAATTTTCGGATGCAACCTATGGCTACTCTGTTTTGTGCAATATCGTTATCTTAAAGTCGATGCGGAAATTATCCGATGTTGTCGAAAAAATTCGCGGGAGAGTGTGGTGCAGAAATTGATTGCCGCCGGCATTATGTTGTTTGCCGTACTTGGCTCGCTGCCGGCATTGGCTCAAACTGCGCCGCCAAGCGAAGCCGCGCGAAGAGCGGAATTGGCCGCGGCGTGGCAAGCCGCCAGCAAGGCCGGCACCGGCGGTCCCAGCGATATCGTCCTGATCGACCAGGCCACGTTGCAGCTGCCGGCCGGTTATTTGTTCGTCCCGAAGGCCGAAGCCGCGCGCTTCCTGCGTGCGCTCGGCAATGTGATCAATGATGAGGGCTTCGTCGGCATCGTCGTCGGCACGCGTCAGAACGATCAGTGGATCGTGGTGATCCGCTACGTCAAGGAGGGCTACATCAGGGATGACGACGCCAAGAACTGGAATGCCGACGAGCTCCTGAAAAATATCAGGGACGGGGTGGAAGAAACGAACAAGGACCGCGTCGCGCGCGGATTTCCCGAGCTGCAGGTGATCGGCTGGGTGGCGCCGCCGGCCTACGACGCCCCGACCCATCGTCTGGTGTGGTCGCTGCTCGCCAAACACAAGGACGAGCCGGACAACGCGCCGAAGAGCATCAACTACAATACCTATGCGCTCGGACGCGACGGCTACTTCAGCTTGAATCTGCTGTCCGGTTCGGACCGGATCGCGAGCGAAAAGTCGGCGGCCCAGGAGTTGCTTGCCGATCTCTCCTACAATGCCGGCAAACGCTACGAGGACTTCAGCGCCACCACCGATCGCATCGCCGAGTACGGACTTATGGCGCTGGTCGGCGGGGTCGCGGTCAAGAAGCTCGGCCTGTTGGCGCTGTTGATTGCTGTCGTGCTCAAGTTCGCCAAGGTCATCCTGGTGGGGGCGGCCGTGCTGGGCGCCGGCGTGATGAGATTCTTCCGCCGCAAACCGCGCAGCAATTCGGTCGACGGCGCGGCATGAAAACCCTGTTTCTCATTCTGTTTTCCAGCCTCAAATGGGGCAAGCTCGCCACCAGCGGCGGCAGCATGCTGCTGTCGCTCGTGGTCTATGCCACGATATGGGGGTGGCGCTATGCCGCGGGCTTCATCGCGCTGCTGTTTGCGCACGAGATGGGGCACTACGTCGCGGCGCGGCAGCGCGGTCTGAAGGTGGGGGCACCGGCTTTCATTCCATTTGTGGGCGCCTGGATTGCGCTCGAGGACCAGCCGGTCGACGTCGAGACCGAAGCCTATGTGGCGATCGCGGGCCCGGTGGTCGGGACCATCGCCGCACTCGCGGTGTATTTGTGGGCGAGGTCGGAAGATAGCGGCCTGCTGCTGGCGATTTCCTATTCCGGCCTGTTCCTCAATCTGTTCAATCTGCTGCCGATCTCGCCGCTCGACGGCGGCCGGGTCACCGCGGTCCTCAGTCCGCGGGTCTGGTTCCTTGGCGTGCCGATCCTGCTGTTACTGATGCTTTACCGGCCGAGCCCGATGCTTGTTATCGTGGTCATCCTCGCAGCGCCGCAACTGCTGAAGGCGTGGCGGTACGATCCCTCGGCGCCCGCGAACGTCGCTTATTACGGCGTCCCCTTTCAGACCAAGCTCGAATATGGCGGCGCGTATCTGGCCCTGGCAGCGCTGCTCGCGGTCATGACGTACGACGTCCACGAGATGCTGAGCGGGTCCATGCGTCCCGTCTAGGTCGCGGGCCACCCTGGTCAGAACGGGCGTTCGCTCGACCGTCCGACTTCGATTGGGGACTGTCATGCCTTCCTGAGCCGCAGCGGACTTGATGTGTCGCGGACGATGACGCCCTTGGCTTCGAGGTCGAGTTGGACCGTCTTGGCCCACCAATTGGCCTTGGCAGCGGCAGGGAAAAGATCTTCCGGGAGGAGGGCGGGAAGGCGCGCGCGGATGAAAATCGCAACGGCGGCGCGATTGTGGTTGATGATGCCGATCGCGACACACGACAGTCTCGCGGAATGACGAAGGGAAAGAAATGCGCGTCGCGGGAAGGGCCGGCGTCAACGCGTGTCCGGATCTTTGAATCGAAAAGCCGCAGGTGACGCTCCGTGAGCGGCGTGACCGTCGCTATCGCGACGCCTGTGCGCCCGACATATCCGCCTTCACCGGCGCAGCACCCGCCAGTCCGAAAGCGCGCAGCGACCGCGCCATCCGGCCTGGCTCCAGGCCTTTCACGATGAAGACGAGGCGCGACTGCCGGCTGGAATTCAGCCATGCCCGCAAATGCACAGGCGGATGCACGAGATGCTGCACGCCGTGAATGGCAACGGGCGTAGCGCTGCCGTCGATATTCAGAATGCCCTTCACGCGCAGGACCCGCTGGCCGTGCCGGTTCAGCAGCATCGTCAGCCAGATGCCGAACAGCGTCCAGTCCAGCGGTGCATCGAACACCAGCGCGAACGCGCGGATGTCGGAATGGGTGTGCGCGTGGTGATGACCGTGCGGGAGCGGCGATGTGGATTCGCGGGGACGCGCCGCTTCGTCCTGGGACAGCAATTCCTCGGCGTTCGGGGGCGTTTCGGCCGAACGCCACAGCGGCGCGGCCGGATTGATCGCCGTGATCCGCGTCAGCAGCCGCTCCACGGCATCGGCCTCGGCGATGTCGGTCTTGGTGAGGATGAGCCGGTCGGCGACTGCGATCTGCCTGGCGCATTCCTCCTGCACGTCGAGCTGGTGCGCGGCGTTCACCGCGTCGATGGTCGCGACGACGTTGCCGAGACGGAAATGATGCCGCAGCACCGGATCGGAATGCACCGTCGACAGGATCGGGAACGGGTCGGCGAGGCCCGTGCTCTCGATCACCAGCCGCCGGAACGGCGGAATCGCGCCGCGGGCGCGGCGCTCGTGCAGATCCTTGATCGCATCGGACAGTTCGCCGCGAATGGTGCAGCACACGCAGCCCGATTGCAGAAGCACCATCGTCTCGTCGATGCGCTCGAGCAGATGATGGTCGAGGCCGACCTCGCCAAATTCGTTGATCAGCACCGCGCAATCGGAAAGCTGCGGGTCTGCCAGCAGCCGCTGCAACAGGGTGGTCTTGCCGGAGCCAAGGAAACCGGTCAGCAAATTGACCGGCGTGAAATCGGGAAAGGCCTCAGCCATCGTCGGCCTCGAGCCGCGCCAGCAAGTCCGGGTCGAGCGGATCGCAGGGCCGCCCCGACAAGGCTTCCGCCCGCGCCCAGAGATGGGCGAGATTGTCGACGATCTCGGTCTTGCCGGTGCGGGTCGAGAGCAGAAACGAGGCGCCCTGCCAATCGGTCAGGCTCATGCCGAAATGAGTGAGGATGCGATTGGCGCTCGCCACGCGTCGCATCCGTTCGCGACGGCGCGAGCTGGCGTCGGTGTTGCGGGTGAAGACGCCGGGGCGGTCGGCGGCGTCGGTCCAGTGATCGAGGCCGCCCAGCACCCCGCAAAGCGCGCACATCGGCGCGTTAAGCCTTGTAGGGGAAGCGCTGGGCGAAATCGTCGGCCATCTCGTTCATGGTGACGAATTTCACGCCCGCGTGGCCCGCGATGTGGTGAAACAGCCGCTCCAGCATCAGGAGCACCTGCGGCCGGCCGGACACGTCGGGATGGATGGTAATCGGGAATACGGCGTAATCGCATTCGCGATAGACCCAGTCGAACTGGTCGCGCCACATTTCTTCGAGATGCCGCGGATTGACGAAGCCGTGGCTGTTCGGCGACTTCTTGATGAACATCATCGGCGGCAGGTCGTCGAGGTACCAGTTGGCCGGGATCTCGATCAGGCCGCTCGATTTGCCGCGCTGCAGTGGCGTCATCCAGGCCGAGGGCTGTTTCGAGTAGTCGATCTTGGTCCAGCTGTCGCCAACGCGGACATAATAGGGATGGAAATCGTTATGCATGAGCGAGTGGTCATACTTGATCCCGCGCTCGAGCAAGAGCTCGTTGGTGACGGGCGAGAACTCCCACCACGGCGCGACATAGCCGGTGGGACGCTTGCCGGACAGCTGGGTCACGAGATCGATGCATTTATCGAGGATCGCGGTTTCTTGCTCGCGCGTCATCGCGATCGGGTTTTCGTGGCTGTAACCGTGAATGCCGATTTCATGGCCGGCGTCGGCCACCGCCTGCATCTCGGCGGGGAACGTCTCGATCGAGTGGCCGGGGATGAACCAGGTGGTCTTGATCCCGAGCTTGTGGAACAGTTTCAACAGGCGCGGACTGCCGACCTCGCCGGAAAACATGCCGCGCGAAATATCATCAGGCGAATCCTCGCCCCCATACGAGCCGAGCCAGCCGGCGACCGCGTCGACGTCGATACCAAAGCCTACGAAGATTTCCTTGGACATGTTTCTTCTCCCAAAATCCAGGAGGGTAACATGCAATCTGGGTGCCAAAGTCGCCTGCCAGCATGGGAAAACAATCGCTTTGAAAGCCTTGGATCGATCGGCTCGCTCTCAGGTGCCAGAAGGGGACCGCCATGCCTTCCTGAGCCGCAGTGGACTTGATGTGTCGCGGACGATGACGCCCTTGGCTTCGAGGTCGAGTTGGACCGTCTTGGCCCACCAATTGGCCTTGGCAGCGCCAGGGAAAAGATCTTCCGGGAGGAGGGCGGGAAGGCGTGCGCGGATGGCGTCGAGCGTTAGGCCCGTCCCTCCCTCGGGAACGACGTCCAAATAGGCCTTGCGCATGGCGGCATACATCGCGGCATCGACGGACCTGATCAAGCCGGGATGGTTGAGGTTTTGAACCTCGATTTTATTGTTTGCCATGGTGTTTTTTCTTTTCGTTCGTCACGCAAGATTCTCAAACGGCGAGCGCCAGGCATCGACGAGGTTCAGGCGATCATGCCACTTCAGAATATTGGGGTAGCCGCTGATCGGCAGCGCCGCAGCCGTGGCAAACGGCAGCACCGATGCAACACGGAAATCAGCATAGGTCATGCGGTCTTCGAGCAGCCATGTGCGGTTCGCAAGCGTCTCATCGAGCACCGAAGCGAAACGATGAAAGTCATGTCCGGCATTTCTGAGGGTCTCGGGGTCGGCAGGCGTCTTGGAAAACTGAGGTCGAATGATGTTTTCGAAATAGAACACACCACCGGCGGCCGTAAAGTGATGGGCACTCCAGCTTAGCCACATGATCAATTCAGGCAGCGCCTCGCCGGCCGGCCAGAAATCTGACCGAGCCAAGGCCGACAATCGGCACGCGATCGCGTCGGTCTCCCACAAGCAGCGTTGTCCTTCAACCAGGACGGGCACCAGCGTGTTCGGATTGATTGAGCGGAAGGCCTCTTCGTCCGCCTTGGGGCCTCTGGGACTTGCCCGAACGAACTCGACCGGCGACGCCAGGAGCTTGGCGACCGCCACCGCCACGCGCGGATTGAGGTTCTTCGAATAATACAGCTTCATCGTCTTGCTCATGCAGCTCGAGCTGATTTCGAATGATGGGCGGGGGCCGAAACTGCAACAGCCAGTGAAACTGTCGGACCCGCCCGACGATTGCCCGGTCCTGGCTGGACCGGCGCGCGCACTCAGGCCGGTGCGTGATAGCGGCCATTACCTTCGACCTCACCGCCCTTGCCGTACATGTTGCGCGGTCGCGCCCAGTCGCCCAGCGAATGGTTGGGACCGGTCTCGTTGCGGCCTTTCGGCATGGAATCCAGGATGCCGTAAATGCCGAGCGTGTTCTCGCCGCCGCGGCTGTAGGCCGAATAGGTGTGGAAGATGTCGCCGGCTTCATCCTTGTAGAAGACGCTGCTCCCCGATAGGTCCTGCACCCTGGCGGCCCATTCCGGCGCGGGCCGGAAATTGTACTGCGCGCGTCCGGCGGCGACGTCCTCCGGCTTGAAGGTGACATGGAAATCATAGTTGAAGTCGCTGCCGAACGAGGAGACCCAGAGGATTTTCCAGCCCATGCGCTTGCGCACCACCTCGATCTCGTCGATCGGCGCGCGCGCGACGACCGCATAGCTGACGTCGTGGTTCTCGAGGTGAGGCAGAATGCCGTCGATGTGGTCGACCGCGAGCGAGCAACCGACACACTGGTGCTGCGCGCCCGGCGCCATCATGAAGTGCTTGATGTAGAGCTGGCTGCGGCCCTGAAACAGATCCGCGAGCGTAAGCTTTCCGTTCGGGCCATCGAAGACGTAAGCCTTCTCGACGCGAACCCAGGGTAGCGCCAACCGCTCGGCCGAGACCTCGTCGCGATGGCGGGTTAAGGCCTTCTCATGCTCCAGCAGCGCGACCCGCGCCTTGAACCATTCGGCTTTCGAAACGATTTTATGCTGCATGTGGTCCTCCTGTTTTCTTTCCGAACGAGCGAATTCCCGCACCCCACGCCGTCAGCCCTGCTCAGAGCTTTTCTCAGAGCTTTTCTTGGAGCTTTTCTTGGAGCTATCCTTGGCCTTGCCGCGGGAGCGAGCCGGTCCGCGCTCGGCCTGCCGGCCAAACAGCAATTCGAGATAGCGGCGCAGATGGTCCAGGCTGTCCGCCGCGACCGCAGCACTGGCCTTCGCCTTGGCAAGGATGAAGCTGCCCTGGATCACAGCCTGGATGTGCAGCGCCAGGCTCTCCGCCGTCCAATTGCCGCGCACACGGTATGTCCGTATCGCTTCGCGGATATCGGCCTCGAGCGTCCTGGCGTGGGCGGTGATGGTCCTTTCGCACGCGGTCGAGATCTCGGGGTGCGTGAGATAAGCCTCCTGGATGATGGTTCCTGCGAAACACGTGAACTCAGGCAACTCGCCGTCGAGGATCGCCTTGCGAAAGGCGACATACGCCAACAGCCGGTCGAGCGGATCATCAGGGGTGTGATAGGGCGCCTCGGCGAAGAACGCGGTGGTCTGCGTACCCCAATGCGCCGCCGCCGCCAGCGCCAGATCGTCCTTGCCCTTGAAGTGGTGGAAGAAGCTGCCCTTGGTGAGCCCGGCCTCGGTGCAGACGTCCTCGATCCGCGCGGCGTGATAGCCCTTGGCGCGAACCACTGTGAGCGTTGCGTCCAGAAGCCTGGTCTTCGAGTCGTGCTGCTGCATGGCCATACCCATTGGTTGGTACCATACCAACTAATCGGTATGGTCGCAAGTCCACGATGTCGTGATCGATCAATCCCGCGGCGGCTCGCCGGGATTTGACGTCGCGCGCGTGGAGGCATGAAGGTCAAGGAAGGGCGTTTCCTGCCGGTTCTGGCATATCAGAGACAGGAGATGGCACGAAAAGCATCGGGCGAGGCGCGCGGCCCTCAAAGCCTCGGATCTATCGGCTCGCTCTCGAGCGCCAACACCGCGAACACGCATTCATGGACTCGTCGCAACGGTTCGCGCGCGACGAACCGCTTCAAGGCCTCGTGGCCGAGCGCGAACTCGCGAAGCGCGAGATTGCGTTTGCCGCCGAGACCACGCTCACGGAGCCGGACCAGGTTCTCGGGTGCGTCGTATTCGGGGCCGTAGATGATGCGGAGATATTCGCGGCCGCGCACCTTCAGGGCAGGTTGAATCAGGCCCTTCGTTCCGCGGGCAACGAACGTGCGCGGCTTGATCACCATGCCTTCGCCGCCATCGCCGGTCAGGGCCTCCCACCACGCGATGGCATCGCCGACCGCGGGCGCATCATCGAGTGCGACCGTGCGCCATTGCGTGCGCGATACGACGTCGTCGCCGGCGGCGGCCATCCGCTCCGCAATGCCCATGTGCCAGACGTGATCCTGATCGAACCAGACCCGCCCTTCGCTGGCGAGAAGATGGAACGGGGCGACCTTGAGATCTCCGACGCCCGAGACCGGCCAGACATAGGGTGCCCAGGCCTTGCCGTAGCGCGCGGCGCGTTGCGCGCGATCGGCGAAGCGATCGCGGAGCGCCGTGATGTCCAGACCACGGTCGCTGGCCCGGACCAAGGCGTTCGCCGCGGCGGCGAACCCGGCGCCGGATGATGCAGCCACGGGCGCATATTGGCTTTCGATCAGGCTGCCCGCCTTGGCCGACCAGGGCATGATCTCGGCATCGAGCAGCAGCCAATCGGTCGCGAGTTCGTCCCACACGCCGGCGCGGTCGACCGCCGCGCGCAGCCGGGCGAGAAGTGCTTCGGTCATGGTCTCGTCATTGAAGAAGGCCCGGCCCGTGCGGGTCCAGATCGCACCGGTCGCGTCGCCGCTCACCCCAAATCGTGCCCTGGCGGCGTCGGCCGTTCTGCAGAGCGCGATCACGGCGCGCGAGCCCATGTGCTTCTCCTCGCACACGACTTCGGTGACGCCCCTATCCCGGAAATGCGCAAAGGCTTCCTCCGGCCGTTCCAGCCAGCCACAGCGCGCGCTGGTCTCGGATGGCGACATCGTCGGCGGCAGATAGGCGAGCCATTGCGGCGCCAGCGCAAACCGGCTCATGACCTCCAAGGCGGCGGACGCGTTCTCTTCGGCGACGACGATGCGCCCCTTCAGCTCGGTGTCGATCCAGCGGCGCCCGCTGACATCCTTGATATCGAGCACCTGGTCCGCATCGGCCTGGGCCGATCCGGACTCAATGGTTCCCGCCAGCGGGCGGACCGGTTCGAACCAGGTTTGCTCGGCCGGAACGTCGACCAGTTCCTTCTCCGGCCAGCGCAACGCCGTGAGCTTGCCGCCGAAAACACAGCCGGTGTCGATGCACAGCGTGTTGTTGACCCAGTCCGCGCGCAGCACCGGGGTGTGGCCATAAACGAGGGTGGTCGCACCGCGATAGGTCGCCGCCCAGTCGGCACGGACCGGCAAGCCAAATTCGTCGATCTCGCCGGTGGTCTCGCCGTAGAGCGCGAATGCCCGAACGGCGCCGGATCCGCGACCGATCATCTCTTCCTTCAAGCCGGCATGCGCAACCGCGAGCCGTCCTCCGTCCAGCCAGACGTGACTGCGAAGTCCATCGAGGAAGTCCGGCAGGGCCGCGCGAAGACCGCGGTCCTGGCTCTCCAACTGATCGATGGTCTGCTGCAGGCCATGGGCGATCTTGACCTTCCGCCCCGACAGCCAACGCAGCAGCTTCTGGTCATGATTGCCCTGGACAGCATACGCGGTTCCGGCCGCCGTCATGCTCATCGCGATCCGCAAGACATCGGGCGAGTTCGGTCCGCGGTCGGTGAGATCGCCGACGAAGACCAGCTTGCGTCCCTCGGGAGGAACGACGGTGACGGTCCGATCACCGCCGACATCCGCCCATGTAACGCGATAGCCGAGCTTGGCGAGCAGGGTTTGGAATTCGCTGGCGCAGCCGTGAATGTCGCCGATGATGTCGAAAGGGCCATGGTCACTGCGCTTGTCGGTCCAGAGCGGTTGACGTGCAAGTTGGGCCGCTTCGATCGCGTCGACGCTGGAGAATTTCCAGACCTGGCGAAAACCCTCGCGCTGCAGGCCGCCGAGACCGCGGCGCACCTCCGCGACCATCCGTTGTACGACCTGCCCACCGAAGGCGCGATCGGGCCGCGTCCTGTTGCGTTCGATACAAACGTCGATACCGGGATCGAAGATGATGGCGACGGGCAAAGCGTGCCATTGGCGCGCCAGTTCGATCCATCCCTTGCGCTCTGTGGCGCGCACGTTGGTCGCGTCGATGACGGCGAGCTTCCTGTGCTTCAGCCGCTTGCCGGCGATCTCGCGCACCAGATCGAATGCATCGGTGGTGACGCCCTGATCGGTTTCGCTGTCGGAGACGAGCGCGCGGCAATAGTCCGACGAGATGACCTCTGTCGGCAGGAAATGCTTCGCTGCAAAAGTCGATTTGCCCGATCCGGTCGAGCCGATCAGCACGACGAGCGAGAAATCGGGAATGTCGATGGTGCGATCGGCCGCGCTCATCGGGTGAACACCGCCATCTGGGTGGGCGCACCGAGCGCGTCGTCCTGCCGGCCGATGCCGCTGAATGTCGGATGGTAGCCGTAGCGCGATCCGATCTTATCCGCCCAGCCCTGAAACTCGGCGCGTGTCCATTCGAAGCGGTGATCGGGATGGCGGAAGCTGCCGGCAGCCAATCCGGGAAACAGCGCGTTGTAGTCGGCGTTGGGGGTCGTCACCGCCACCGTGGCCGGACGCGCCTCCCCAAACACGACGCGCTCCACCAGCGGCAGGCGGTCCGGGTCCAGATGCTCGATGACCTCGACGAGCGCGGCGGCGTCAGCGCCGGCCCATCGATCGTCCCGATAGGTCAACGATCCGTGCAACAGCGTCACGCGTCCTTCCGGCGGGCCGCCGGGCAGATGCAGTTTCAGCCGCCTGGCCGCCCATTCCAGTTCACGGGCCGCCGGGTCGAGGCCGATCAGTCGTTCCGCCCAGCGCTCGCGCAGCAGTCGCTGCAGCAACTTGCCCTCGCCACAGCCGAGATCAGCGATGGTCCTGGCGCCGCTCGCACGAAGCGCCTCGACCACCGCCATCATCCGCTCGTCGTTGAGCCGGATCGGGGCTTCGAGCGCATCCTCCGGTGCAGCGCGCGCCTCCGGCTCAACGGCCTCCTCCTGCGTCTCCGGCGCCAGCCGTTCGAGCGCGGCGCGGGCCAGGATGCCGCGATGGCGAAGATAGCGGCGGACGATCAGCTCCTTCGCCGGATGCTGATCCAGCCAGCCTTCGCCGCGCTTGAGCAGCTTGTCGATCTCATCCTCACCGACAAAATAGTGCTTGGCGTCGTCGAGGACAGGAATCAGCACGTAGAGATGATTGAGAAGCGCGCTCAGGCGGGAAACGCCAGCGAGCTTCACCCGTGCATAGAGCTTGCTGACCACAGCCATATCCGCAGCCGCGACCGGCTCGACATCAACGCTCCAGCCCAGCGGCTCGAACAGCGATCGCAGCAGCGTCTCGCCGCCGCGCATCGGCAGCGGCGTGACCACAGCCTCAAGAGGAATGGCAGCGTCGGCGAGTTCCTGCCGCGAATTGCAGACGCCGGTCATCGCCGTGCGAAACGCCTTGTTCAGGGCGACCGACAGGAAGGAGGATGCCGCATAGGGACGATCGTTGACATATTGATCGAGCAAGCCTTCGGCCCGACCCTTGCCCCGAACCAAACCAACGGGGTCGACATCGAGCACCAGCGCGGCTTCGCAACGCGCCTCGCCGGCTTCGGGATAGAACACCCACGCCTTGCCGAACGTCTGCTCGATTTCGTGCAGGCGCCCGGGATGCTTGTGCAGCAGATATCCGAGGTCCGTCGCCGGCTGACATGTGGTCGCGATCGATAGGAACATGCGGTTCAATAGCCGATGATATCAGCGACATCCAGTCGAGCTTGTCAGTTGCGATCGTATCCTGCCGATTCGCCCGTCGGGCCGAGTGCGAGTCATGTCGCGCCGCCCATGAGGCCTGACGGCCACGAAAAACGCGTGCGCGCAAGAAAGAAATTCGTGAGCCGCTTCAAGCTGATTCCAGTTGTCCGGTCCTCTCGCGAAAAATATTTCACTTCTGTTTTTCAGAAATGTGTGATTTGTTCCCGCCATCCCGCCTCACCAAGAGGGACGCTTCGCGATCGTCACGAACGTTGGGTGGGATGCGGTGGACGCGGCAGCGTCGGGCGCAGCGCGCGGCGGGAACGCGAACATGTATCCGCCGACATGATCGACGTTGGTCCTTGAATGTTAGACATGCGCCTCCATCTGCTCGACGAAGATGACACTCGACGCCGATGCCCTTTGCAGCTTGAAAATCAAGCGCCGTCAGTCTATATGACTACAGTGGTCACATCTTGAAGGAGCGCCCGATGCGCGAAATTCAGCTCCGTGATGCAAAGGCGAGCCTGTCTGCGGTGGTGGATGAGGCGATGCGAGGAAAGCCGGCCGTCATCACCCGCCACGGCAAGCGGCAGGCTGTCGTCGTGAGCTACGAAGAATGGGAGCGTCTGTCGACGGTTCCGAGCTTCGGCCGACTCCTGATGTCGGCGCCGCTCGCGGCGGACGACCTATCGAGCCGCAGCGGTTCGACCATGCGGACGTCAGATCTCTGATCTCGCCGTGTATCTCGTCGACACCAATGTCATTTCGGCTGCCGCTCCATCCCGACCGATCCCATCGGTCCTCATCGAATGGATGGATCTGCATTCTGCTTCATTGTTCCTGTCTGCCGTGACGGTTGCCGAAATCGAGGATGGAATTTCAAAGTTGCGGCGTGAGGGTGCGACGCGCAAGAGTGCTGATCTGACAGCGTGGTTGGAGACTGTGCTTCATCTCTACAGCGATCGCGTGCTGGCTTTTGACGTGTCAACGGCGCGGATCGCCGGAACGATGTCCGATCGGGCGCGTGGCCAGGGCCACGCCCCGGGACTGGCCGACATCATCGTTGCCGCCACCGCGCAGCACCACGGATTGACAATTCTGTCACGCAACCTCAGGCATATCGAGCCGCTGGGCGTTGTCGTCCTCGATCCCTTCCTGAGATTGCCGCCTGCTCCCACCTGAACGAAAGAGAAATTGATGACACGCGTGCGTTGTATCACTGAAATGGGCATGGGCGTTGACGTGCATGGCAGAGACGCCACCAAGGCGGCGAGGCGCGCGGTCTCGGATGCGATCCGGCACTCGAGCCTCGGGTTTTTTCGGATGCTGGGCAAGACCGCAAAGGACATGTTCGTCGATGTCACGATCGGCGTGCCGGACCCGGGCGCGGTGGACACCGACGCCGTCGCGAAAGAGCTGCCTTACGGCACCGTGACCGTCACCGCCGTCAAGGGCGGGCTCGAAATTCCGGCCGAGCAGGGTGGTGACGCCATCATCATTGCCAACGCCGCCGTGATCGTCAGTCTCGACGACGGCGCGGCCGGCTAAACGCTCGTAGCGATCCTCGTTGAAAAAAGTGACAGCATGTCCGTTTCCCGCACATTGACCCACCCGCTCGATTATCCGATCTGGACTGCGCTGATGTCCAGGCAACAAGGCTTGGCAGAAGGCGGCGCACTGGCGCGGCGCTTTCCTCCTGATATCGCACCGTTCGCGGCGATGCGTGACATGTCGGCGCAGAGTTTCGCGTCCCTCGGCGCGCTGATGTCGCAATCCGAGATCGCCGTGCTGTTTACGCCGGACCCCGTAACTCCGCCCGCCGAGTTCAAGGTTCTGCTCGCCGAGACCGGCGAGCAGATGATCGGCACGCCCCCGGAAAGCTCCATACCAGGCGTCGAGACTGTCACCCTCGGCGCAGCTGACGTTCCAGCGATGATGGAACTGACAACACTTACCAAGCCCGGTCCCTTCACGCCGCGCAGCCATGAATTGGGAAATTTTCTTGGAATTCGGGTCGATGGGCAACTTGTCGCGATGACGGGCGAGCGCATGAAGCCCGCCAACTACACCGAGATGACGGCCGTCTGCGTGCATCCGGATCATCGCGGCCGTGGCTATGCGCAAATGCTGCTCGGCGCCGTCGCTCGCCAGATTTCGGCGCGCGGCGAAATTCCGTTCCTGCATGTGTTTTCGAGTAACGCCAGTGCAATCGCCTTGTACCGGCGGCAGGGAATGGAAATTCGCCGTCGCCTCTTCGTGACGGTGTTGGGTAGAATTGTTTGAGGGCGAAGAATTCGATGCAAGATTCAGAGGGGCTTACACGACGATGATGGTCCAGCTTGCGAACTACCTCTTCTTCACCACGAGATGCGAAGACGCGCTTGCATTCTACGCCGAGTGCGGCCTGGGCCGGGTTGTCGAGATGGTGCGTTACGGCGACAACGGAATGCCTGTCAGAAACGAAGCCATGCGCGGCAAGGTGATGCATTCAAAGTTCGAAGGACCGGGCGTGCTGTTCTACGCCTCCGACAATGATGACGCCGAACCGATGCGGGGGTCGGCACACATTCTCATGATGCGGGATCGCGAGCAAACCAGGCTGCTGTTCGAGCGGCTGGCACGCGGCGGACAGGTCACGACCGCGCTCGGCATCCAGCCCTGGGGCGACTACTACGGCAAGCTCACCGACCGCTTCGGCGTGCAATGGATGCTCAATTGCGTCGGAACGTGATTGGCCTCGGCACCGCCCAGGCTGGGCTTGCGATCTTGAGCGCTCGCCGTACATAGTCGCATGACCGAGGCCAAGCCAAAGCACTGGCCAGCTATCCCACCGAACGCTATTTCAGGGCGCACATGACCGACCTTTCAGGCTTTCCAATCACCAAACGCTGGCCGGCACAACATCCCGACCGCCTGCAACTGTATTCGCTGCCGACGCCGAACGGCGTCAAGGTCTCGATCATGCTGGAGGAGATTGGATTGCCGTATGAGGTGCATCTGGTCGACTTCGGCAAGGATGACCAGAAGACGCCGGAGTTCCTGTCGCTCAATCCAAACGGCAAGATCCCGGCCATCCTCGATCCCGATGGGCCCGCCGGCAAGCCGCTTCCGCTGTTTGAATCAGGTGCGATCCTGCAATACCTCGCGGAAAAAACCGGACAGTATCTGCCGGCCGATCCGGCGCGCCGCTATGAGACCATCCAGTGGGTGCACTTCCAGATGGGCGGAATCGGGCCGATGTTCGGCCAGGTCGGGTTCTTCCACAAATTCGCCGGCAAGGAGATCGCAGACAAGCGGCCGCTCGAGCGCTATGTCGCCGAATCCAGGCGCCTGTTGGGCGTGGTTGAGACCCGCCTTGACGGACGGCAATGGATCATGGACGACGACTATACCATTGCCGATATCTCCATGCTCGGCTGGGTGCGCAATCTCATCGGCTTCTATGGCGCCGGCGAACTGGTCGGGTTCGCTGATTTCAACGGCGTGTCGGCGTGGCTGGAGCGCGGTCTGGCGCGACCGGCGGTCCAACGCGGCTTGAATATTCCCAAGCGGCCGTGAGCGGCTGTCAAGAACGGGAATCGCCACATGGCCATCACCATCTACGGCATCAAGAATTGCGACACCATGAAGAAGGCGCGCGCCTGGCTCGACAGCCACGGCGTGGCATACGATTTTCACGACTACAAGGTCGCGGGCATCGCCAAGGACCGGCTCAAGCAATGGGCCGATCAGCTCGGCTGGGACGTGCTGCTCAACCGCGCCGGCACCACCTTCCGCAAATTGCCCGATGCCGACAGGGAAGGTCTCAATGAAAAGAAGGCGCTGGCGCTCATGCTGGCGCAACCCGCGATGATCAAGCGCCCGGTGCTCGATCTCGGCGGCAAACTGCTGGTCGGCTTCAAGCCGGACGCCTGGGCCAAGGACGTCAGGCCGCGCGGCTGAGCTCCGGTGCCGTCAGCCTTCGATGATGTCTTCCGACGCGCGGACGCCCATGGCGCGCGGCGTGAGTTCAAGGTCGATGACGACGTTGACGATCGTGACCGGCGGGGCCGGGGGATTGATCCCCATCAGGTTGTCGACCTTGAAGCCGCCGTCGATGCTGATCGTCTTGTAGGAACCGATGATCTCTTCGACGGCAGCACCGCTGCCGAAAGGCAACAGCAACCGCTCGTAATGCACATCCTTGCCGTCCAAATCCCGCACCATCGTGATCGAATAGGTCGGCCGCCTGCGCGCCAGGCAGGCGCGATAGGGCGGCAGCACGCGCGCGTAGCGCTCCGGGCCGATAGCGTCGTCGAGATAGCGGTTGGTCCGCTTGTCGGGTTCGATGTGCAGGCTGCCGTAGGCCGCCGCGAGCCGCGCGCCTTCCTGGGTGATGAGGAAACGCGCCGCATCGCCTTCGCCCTCGACGGCAAAGCCCATCATGTCGGCGATTTCGTCGGCAATGCCGTCGGGACGAAAATCCTCAATGGTCGGCAGCGGACAGGACTTGCGAAGCGCGCGCAGCCAGGCATTCAGGAGCACGCGTTGCTTGATCGACCGGACCACCGACGGATTGGCGCTTTCGAATTCCATAGGTCTGCCGCCGATTTGGTCCGCGGGCGCTCGTGCCGCCGACCTTCATGTCCTAAACCGCGAGCGGAACTCTAAACGTTGAACTTCAAAATCAAAAAGGCTGCATCAAAACCATGGAGTTGCGAGTGCGCCTTGCGTCGTCCTCTATCACGAGCGTCGGCGAAGGCACTAGCTGAATTCGATCACTTCGCCGCCCGACAGGCGGCCGGCGGTACGGTGAAACAGATCGCGATCGATGACCGCACGAAGTTTGGGACGGGGCAGCGTGTCATGTCCCCGCATCAGGTTCCTGATTTCGAAGCCGCCATCTTCCGAAATCGTTTTCAGGGAGGCGATGATGTGGCTGACGGACGCGCCGTGACAAAACGGCAGCAGCAGCCGTTCATAGGCGACGACACGGCCGTGGATGTCGTCGACATGCGCGATGGTGTAGACCGGCAACGCGCGCTTTATGCACGCGTGGTAGACAGGCATCACGACCGCTGCAAGGCGAGGGCCGAGATATTCGTCGAGCAGACGGCCCTTGCCGGTGTGGCCGTAGGCGGCCGACATGCGCGTGCCGTCGCTCTCGATGGTCAGGCGTGGCGGCGCGCAGGCGGCGTCCACCGTATAGTAGACCAGATCCGGCAGTTCGTCGGCAAGGCGCTCGGGCCGATACTGCTCGATGCGCGGCAGGCGCTGCTCGCGGTCATAGAGGCGCAGCCACGTGTTCAGGAGATCACGCTGCCTGATCGACTTGACGATTGATGGGTTGGTGCTTGCGAAGTCCAAGGTTTTCGATCCCTGCTCGAACAAAGCCGCGGGAGCATGGACCACGATGGAGAATTATTGATGAAGGGGCGGGCGGTGACGGGAACAGCGTTAAGGAAGCTTTGAAGCCTGCGACGAAGGTCGCCCGAATGCCCTGCTTTCCGCCTTGCCTAACCCGCTCCATTGACGGCATATTCCGCGCCGGAGGCGGAGGTTCGGGACGGTTTCCAGGACGTCCTTGATGAAACCTGCCGTTATTTGTGGGAAGAAGAGCCATGAGCGACTTCGTCGCGTTCGTGGCCGGGGGAAGTTTGTTTGGCCGATGAGTTCATTCTCGAAACCCACGGATTGACCAAGGAATTCGCGGGTTTCTTCGCCGTTCGCGATGTCGCGCTCAAGGTTCGCCGCGGCAGCATCCATGCGTTGATCGGCCCGAACGGAGCCGGCAAGACCACCTGCTTCAACCTCCTGACCAAGTTTCTGAAGCCGTCGACCGGCACGATCCTCTATAAGGGACACGATATTACCGCGATGGCGCCGGCCGATGTGGCGCGCCTCGGCCTGGTCCGCTCGTTCCAGATCTCGGCGGTATTTCCGCATCTCACGGCGCTCGAGAATGTCAGGGTCGCGCTGCAGCGCCAGCACGGCCACTCGTTCGATTTCTGGCGTTCGAAATCCGTGCTCAACCGCTTCAACAGCCGCGCTTACGAACTCTTGAATGACGTCGGCTTGAGCGAGTTTGCGAGTACGCCGGCGGTGGAGATGCCCTACGGACGCAAGCGGGCGCTGGAGATCGCGACCACACTCGCACTCGATCCGGAAATGATGCTGCTCGACGAGCCGATGGCGGGCATGGGCCACGAGGACATCGACAAGATCGCAGCCCTGATCAAGCGCATCTCCGCGAAACACACCATCCTGATGGTCGAGCACAATCTGAACGTGGTGGCCGACCTGTCCGACATCATCACCGTCCTGACCCGCGGTCAGGTTCTCGCCGAGGGCAATTACGCCGAGCTTTCCAGGGACGAGCGCGTCAAGGAAGCCTATCTGGGGGCGGGGCATGCCTGATCTGAAAATGGCAGAAGCCGCGACCAAATCTCCGACCGGCGGGCAGATCCTCGCGGTTCAGAATCTGGAGGCCTGGTACGGCGAATCCCACATCCTCCACGGCGTCAATTTCAGCGTCAATGCCGGCGAGGTGGTGACGCTGCTCGGACGCAACGGCGCCGGCAAGACCACGACGCTGAAATCGATCATGGGCATCATCGGCAAGCGCACCGGCTCGGTCCGCTTTAACGATCGCGACATCATCCGTGCCTCTTCCGACAAGATTGCTCGGATGGGCATCGCGTTTTGTCCGGAGGAGCGTGGCATCTTCGCAAGCCTCGACGTTCGCGAAAATCTCCTGCTGCCGCCGGTCGTGCGGGCCGGGGGACTGTCGCTCGAGCAGATCTTCGATCTCTTTCCCAACCTGAAGGAGCGGCTCAAGAGCCAGGGCACCAAGCTCTCCGGCGGCGAGCAGCAGATGCTGGCAATCGCGCGCATCCTGCGCACCGGCGCGAGCTTCCTGATGCTGGACGAGCCGACCGAGGGGCTCGCGCCGGTCATCATCCAGCAGATCGGCCACACCATCGCGCGACTGAAGAAGGAGGGCTTCACCATCCTCCTGGTCGAACAGAATTTCCGTTTCGCATCGACGGTCGCGGACCGCTACTACATCGTCGAGCACGGCAAGGTTATCGACGGTTTCGCCAATTCCGAGCTGCAGGCCAACATGGACAAGCTGCACACCTATCTCGGTGTCTGACCGGTATCGACTTCAAGACGGCGGCCTCGCCTTGGCGGGCTGTCTTCGAAAAACGCAACGGGATTGAGTACGGGATTCATCGATGCAAGCCCTTTATGCCCAACTCCTGGTGGGACTGATCAACGGCTCGTTCTACGCGCTGCTCAGTCTCGGGCTTGCCGTGATCTTCGGCATGCTCAACATCATCAATTTCGCCCACGGCGCGCTCTACATGATGGGTGCGTTCTGCGCCTATTTCCTGCTCAACATTACCGGCATCGGCTACTGGCCGGCGCTGATCATCGCGCCGATCGTGGTCGGCATTTTCGGCATGATCCTGGAACGCACCATGCTGCAATGGATCGCCGGCCTCGATCATCTCTATGGGCTGCTCCTGACCTTCGGACTGGCACTGATCATTCAGGGCGTGTTCCAGAACTATTTCGGCTCCTCGGGGCTGCCCTATTCGATCCCCGATGAACTGAAGGGCGGCATGAATCTCGGCTTCATGTATCTGCCGATCTATCGTGGCTGGGTGGTCATCTTCTCCCTGATCATCTGCTTAGGGACATGGTACCTGATCGAGCGGACGCGGCTTGGGGCCTATCTGCGCGCCGCCACCGAAAACCCGGCGCTGGTGCGCGCCTTCGGCATCAACGTTCCCCGCATGATCACGCTGACTTACGGCCTTGGCGTCGGGCTCGCCGCGCTCGCCGGGGTGCTGTCGGCGCCGATCAACCAGGTGCGGCCGCTGATGGGCGAAAACATCATCATCGTGGTGTTCGCGGTGGTGGTGATCGGCGGCATGGGATCGATCATGGGATCGATCATCACCGGCTTTGCGCTCGGCGTGATCGAGGGGCTGACCAAGTACCTCTATCCCGAGGCGTCCAACACCGTCGTTTTCGTTCTGATGGTGCTGGTGCTGCTGGTGAAACCGACGGGACTGACGGGACGGGCGGCCTGATATGACAGCGATGACTGACGACACCTTGCCTGTGACGCCGCGCGCCCTGCGCGACGAGATGATTGCGTTCGGGATCATGGCGGCGCTGCTTGCCATCGTGCCGTGGACCGGCATCTATCCGTTCTTCGTGATGCAGGCGCTGTGCTTTGCCCTGCTTGCCTGCGCCTTCAATCTCCTGATCGGCTATGGCGGTCTATTGTCATTCGGGCACGCAATGTTTCTCGGCACTGCGGGCTATGTCAGCGCGCATGCGCTCAAGGTCTGGGGATTGCCGCCTGAACTGGGAATCCTGGCCGGCGTGGGCGCCTCTGCCGGGCTCGGTGTCATCACCGGCCTCGTTGCCATCCGCCGCCAGGGCATCTATTTCGCGATGATCACGCTGGCGCTGTCGCAGCTGTTGTATTTCATCTACCTGCAGGCGCCGTTCACCCATGGCGAGGACGGCATCCAGGGCGTTCCGCAAGGCTACATGTTTGGCTTTCTGAACCTCACCAACTCGACGGTGCTCTATTACGTCATCCTCGCGGGATTCCTGTTCGGTTTTCTGGTGATTTTCCGCGCCATCAACTCGCCGTTCGGCGAGGTGCTCAAAGCCATTCGCGAGAACGAGCCGCGCGCGATTTCGCTCGGCTACAAGACCGACCAGTACAAGCTGCTTGCCTACATCCTGTCGGGGACGCTGGCCGGCTTGGCCGGTTCGCTGAAGGTATTTGTCGCGCAGAATGCGTCGTTGACGGATGTGGAGGTGGCGATGTCAGGCCAGATCGTGCTGATGACCCTGGTCGGCGGTCTTGGCAGCGTGTTCGGGCCGGTGGTGGGCGCCTTCGTCATCATCGCCATGCAGCAATATCTGGCCGGGTTCGGGCAGTGGGTCACCGTGATCCAGGGCGGCATCTTCGTGGCCTGCGTGCTCACCTTCCGCCGCGGCGTCATTGGCGAGATCGCGCATTACTTCCGCAGGTCGCTGTAAACGACGGTTTTTCGGATTGTTTCGGTGTCACAAAGCGGTGGATGACCGCTCCACGGGGAGGGGGGCCGCGCGCCTTTCCGGGAAACTCGGTATATGACAGGTTCGTGACGAGCCATTCGAGCGGCCGCAAACCATCGATCGGGGTCCTATGCTGAATCTGTTTCGCGCTTTTCTGCCGAAGGAGGAGCGTTTTTTTGAGCTGTTCGCCCGCCACGCTCAGACGGTGGCGCAAGGTGCGCTCGCGTTGCAGGGCGTCCTGCGCGGCGGCGATGAAACCCCGGTCTACTGCCAGCGCGTCAACCAGTTCGAGAACGATGCCGACAACATCACCCGCGAGGTGCTGACCGCGGTGCGGCGCACCTTCATCACCCCGTTCGACCGCGGCGACATCAAGAACCTGATCACCTCGATGGACGATGCCATCGACCAGATGCAGCAGACCGCCAAGGCCGTGATCCTGTTCGAGGTCAGGACCTTCGAACCCCCAATGCGAGAAATGGGCACGCTGCTGGTCGAGTGCGCCGGCCTCGTCGGTCGCGCGCTGCCGCTGATGCAATCGATCGGGCAGAACGTTTCGCTGCTGACCTCGATCACCGAGGAGGTAACAAAGCTGGAAGGACGCGTGGACGATCTCCATGACATCGGATTGAAGGAGTTGTTCCTCAAACATCGCCATGCCAATGTCATGGACTTCATCGTCGGCGCCGAAATCTACGACCATCTGGAGAAAGTGGCGGACCGTTTCGACGACGTCGCCAACGAGATCAATTCGATCGTGATCGAACAGGTTTAGGGCAGGGCCGCGCGGTGGAAACAGCGCTTGGTCTTCCGGTTCTGGTCGGGCTCATCGCGGTCGCGCTGCTGTTCGATTTCCTCAACGGATTGCATGATGCCGCCAATTCGATCGCCACGATCGTGTCGACCCGGGTGCTGCGGCCGCAATACGCGGTGTTCTGGGCTGCGTTCTTCAATTTCGTCGCCTTCCTGGTGTTCGGGCTCAACGTCGCCCACACCATCGGCACTGGCATTATCGAGCCCACGATCATCGATGCCCAGGTGATCTTCGCGGCGCTGGTCGGCGCCATCGTATGGAACCTGATTACCTGGGGGCTGGGGATTCCCTCGTCGAGTTCTCACGCTCTGATCGGCGGACTGGTCGGAGCGGGCATGGCAAAGGCCGGACTTTCGGCGGCGGTCTGGGGCGGCCTGTCGAAAACCGTGGCCGCGATCGTGCTGTCGCCGGTGGTTGGATTCCTGCTGGCGATGTTTCTCGTCGCCGTCGTCTCCTGGGCCTCGGTGCGCTCGACGCCGTTCGCGGTCGATCGCGCCTTCCGCATTTTGCAATTTGCCTCCGCCTCGCTCTATTCACTGGGCCATGGCGGCAATGATGCGCAAAAGACCATGGGCATCATCGCGGTCCTGCTCTATTCGCAAGGATATCTCGGCGCCGAGTTCTCCGTCCCGTTCTGGGTGGTGCTGGCCTGCCAGGCCTCGATGGGGCTCGGCACGCTGATGGGCGGCTGGCGGATCGTCCGCACCATGGGGCTGCGGATCACCAAGCTGACCCCGATGCAGGGTTTTTGCGCCGAGACCGGGGGTGCGGCGACCCTGTTCGTGGCGACCTTCCTCGGGGTTCCCGTCTCGACCACCCACACCATTACCGGCGCGATCGTCGGCGTCGGTGCCGCGCGGCGCGCGTCGGCCGTGCGCTGGAACGTGGCCAGCTCGATCGTCTATGCTTGGGTCATCACGATTCCCGCCTCCGCCCTGGTCGCGGCGCTGGCCTACTGGAGCGTCTCGTGGCTGCGGTAAGGCTGCGGGGCCGATTGGAGCCGGACGGCGGCGTTCCTATATGTAAGGCACGCGCCAATCGCCCTTGAACCGGCCGGCTTTCCCTGCCAAACGCTTCGCCTCATGTCCGACATCGCCCTTTCCGCCGAATCATCGTCCCGCTCGTCGCTATCAACTGAAGTGGCGCGAAGGCGAACCTTTGCCATCATTTCCCATCCCGACGCCGGCAAGACCACGCTGACCGAAAAGCTGCTGCTGTTCGGCGGCGCCATCAATCTGGCCGGCCAGGTCAAGGCCAAGGGCGAGCGCCGCAACACCCGCTCCGACTGGATGAAGATCGAGCGCGAGCGCGGTATCTCCGTCGTCACCTCGGTGATGACCTTCGAATTCGAGGGCCTCGTCTTCAACCTGCTGGACACGCCGGGCCACGAGGACTTTTCCGAAGACACCTACCGCACGCTGACCGCGGTCGATTCCGCGGTCATGGTGATCGACGCCGCCAAGGGCATCGAGGCGCGGACGCGCAAGCTGTTCGAGGTCTGCCGCCTGCGCGACATTCCCATCATCACCTTCATCAACAAGATGGACCGCGAAAGCCGTGATACCTTCGATCTTCTCGATGAGATCGAAAAGACGCTGGCGCTCGACACCACGCCGATGACCTGGCCGGTCGGCCGCGGCCGCGATTTCCTGGGCACCTACGACGTCGTCAACGGCGGCATTCGCCTGCTCGAGGGCGGCGGCGCCAAGACCGGGGCCGCGCTCGAGATCGATATCGGCGATCTCACCGGCTACAATGCCAACCTCGACGCGTCTGCGATCAAGGATGAGCTCGAGCTCGTGACCTCGGCCTGCAAGCCTTTCGAGCTGGGCGCGTTTCGCGAGGGCCATCTGACTCCGGTCTATTTCGGCAGCGCGCTGCGCAATTTCGGCGTTGGCGATCTCCTGGAGGGGCTCGGCCGCTTCGCGCCACCGCCGCGGGCGCAGGATAGCGACCTGCGCAAGGTGGACCCCGCCGAGCCGCGCATGAGCGCGTTCGTGTTCAAGATCCAGGCCAATATGGATCCGAACCACCGCGATCGCATCGCCTTTGCAAGGCTTTGCTCCGGCAAGCTCAGCCGCGGCATGAAGGCGAAACTGGTGCGCACCGGCAAGACCATGCCGCTGTCGAGCCCGCAATTCTTTTTCGCCCAGGATCGCGCGCTCGCCGACGAAGCCTTTGCCGGCGATGTCGTCGGTATCCCCAATCACGGGTCCTTGCGCATCGGCGACACCCTGACGGAAGGCGAGGACCTCACTTTCGTCGGCGTGCCGAGCTTTGCGCCGGAAATCGTCCGCCGGGTCCGGCTGACGGATGCGATGAAGGCCAAGAAGCTGAAAGAGGCGCTGCAACAGATGTCGGAGGAGGGCGTCGTGCAGGTGTTCCGGCCGCGCGACGGCGCGCCGGCGCTGGTCGGCGTGGTCGGGCCACTGCAGCTCGACGTCTTGAAGGCGCGACTGGACGCCGAATATTCCCTGCCGGTCGAATTCGAGGTCAGCGAGTTTCAGTTGGCGCGCTGGATTTCCTCCGACGATAAGAAGAAGCTCGAAGCCTTCGTCGCCGCCAACGGCTCCGGCGTCGCCGACGACGTCGACGGCGATCCGGTGTTCCTGGCCAAGAATGAATTCTATCTCGGCTATACCAAGGACCGCGCCGAGGGCATTACGTTTTCCAGCATCAAGGATGTGAAGAAGAAGCAGGCCTGAGCGGGATCGCGGAACTTTCGGCCATGAACGCGCGGTTGTGATCGGCTGTCACCAGATGCCATCTGGCGGGCGGTCGCCGATCTGAGAGAATGGCTCCCACGTTGCTAAGAAGGCCCGCTCCATGTTGCGACGCATTCCTCTCTGTCTGAGCTGTGCGACCTTGATGGTGCTGTTTGCCGGGCCAGCCGATGCCCGCCCGCGGCAGATCAACCCCATCCCGTTTTCGCACGCGCCCTGCAGCGTGCTCGATAACAGGCCGTGCACGCCGTATTTCTGCAGCGTCTTCAATCACGGCCCCTGCATTCCCGAAATCGACTATCCCTATGGGGAGAACCTGCAACTCACGATCCAGAGCGTGCCGCCCAAGGAGGATTTGGCGAAATATGCCCGACCCGACCATGATCTCGACACCATCGGCGATCTGTTCGCGGCTCTTCGCACCTGCTGGTCGCCGCCGCCGGCCGATGACGCGCGCGAGGGCATGCAGATGTCGGTGCGGTTCAGCTTCAAGACGTCCGGTGAGATGATTGGAGCGCCGCGCCTGACCTATGCCACCGAGGGCGTGTCGGCCGATACCCGCGCGACCTACCTGAAGGCGATCAACGCTTCGCTCGATGCCTGTCTGCCGCTGAAATTCACGGGTGGGCTGGGCGGCGCGCTGGCCGGCCGGCCGATTGCGATCCGCTATGTCGACAATCGCGATCTCGGCAAGATGTCGGGGAAGCCTTGAGCGCTTGCCATTTGCGGGGCCAGCCTCGAAAATGACCCGCGTTGATGTCGCGGGGAGGGCGCCGTGGGACTTCTGGGGATGATCTTGGGCCTCGTGCTGTTTCTCGGCGCCCACACGCTGACCACCCAGCGTGACTTGCGTGCCCGCTTCGTCGCGTCGATGGGCGAGGGCGGCTACAAGGGCGCCTATGCGCTGGTGTCGTTCGCCGGTCTTGCCCTCATCGTCTGGGGCTTTGCGCATTACCGCGCCGACGGGATGATTGACGTGTGGGAGAGATTTGTCCCAACAAGCGTGCTGGTTGCCTTCAAACACATCTCGGTCGCGCTGATGCTGCCGGCGGTGATCCTGGTGGTGGCCTCCTATGCCAGGGGCCGGATCTATACGAGCCTGAAACATCCGATGCTGGCCGGCATCAAGCTGTGGGCGGCCGCGCATCTTCTGGCCAACGGCGATCTCGGCTCGATCATTCTGTTTGGCTCGTTTCTTGGCTGGGCTGTGTTCGATCGCATTTCGTTGAAGCACCGCGCGGATCAGGGCGCGCCGCCGATCCCCGTGGGCGGCATCGGTAACGACGTCATCGCGGTCGTGGTCGGGATCGTGGCCTATCTGGCGCTGGCCTTCGCGTTCCACCCCGAAATGATCGGCGTTCCCGTGATGGGAAGCTGAACGCTTCGGAACGAGGGCATGCATATGGACTGGTCGCATCAAGAGATTCCGGCGATGCGCTTGGAATCGCGCTTCGGCGATCGCGTGGTGCAGGCGTTCGCGTCGCGGCCGACAAGCATCTGGGCGATGGTCGCGGAGGCCGCCTCCCGCAACGGCGACGGCGAGGCGCTGGCCTGCGACGACAGGCGAATGAGTTGGGCCGAGGTTGTGCAGCGGTCGGAACGGATAGCGGCCGGATTTCGGAACTTGGGCCTGCAGCGCGGCGACCGCGTGGCGCTGTTGCTTGGCAACCGAATCGAATTTCCGTTGATCCTGTTTGCCGCAGCGCATCAGGGCCTGATCACGGTGCTGCTCGGCACGCGGCAGCAAAAGCCCGAGATCGCCTATGTCCTCACCGACTGCGGTGCAAAGCTCCTGATCCATGAGGCCGCGCTTGCCGAGCGTGTGCCCGATGCCGCGGATGTTCCCGATCTGACGCATCGGATCGCTGTCGATGACGATGGGAGCCTTTCGAATTTTTCAAAACTCGCCGATCATCCGCCGCTGCTGGAGAGCGCGAAGGTCGGCGAGGAAGACACCGCCATGATCCTCTACACGTCGGGCACGACGGGGCGGCCGAAGGGCGCGATGCTCGCGCACTGCAACATCATCCACTCGGCGATGGTCTTTGAGACCTGCATGCAACTGACGGCGGCGGACCGCTCGATTGCCGCCGTGCCGCTGGCGCATGTCACGGGCGCGGTCGCCAACATTATGAGCATGGTACGCTGCGCAGGCGCTCTCATCATCATGCCCGAGTTCAAGGCGGCGGAGTATCTCAGGATCGCCGCCCGCGAGCGCATCACATACACGGTGATGGTGCCGGCGATGTATAATCTCTGCCTGCTGCAGGCGGATTTCGATGCCCACGATCTCTCGGCCTGGCGGATCGGCGGCTATGGCGGAGCGCCGATGCCAATCGCCACCATCGAGAAACTGGCGGCAAAAATTCCGGGGTTGAAGTTGATCAATGCCTATGGCGCGACGGAAACCACCTCGCCCTCGACCCTGATGCCGGGCGAACTGACGGCTTCGCATCTCGACAGTGTCGGCTTGCCCTGTCCGGGCGCGCGGATCGTGGTGATGGACGTCAACCGCTGCGAGCTGCCGCGCGGCGACATCGGCGAGATCTGGATCGGCGGCGCGCAAGTCATCAAGGGCTACTGGAACAACCCGAAGGCAACGGCGGAGAGCTTCACCGGCGGCTTCTGGCATTCGGGCGATCTCGGCTCGATCGATGCCGACAATTTCGTCCGCGTGTTCGATCGGCAGAAGGACATGATCAACCGTGGCGGTCTGAAGATCTACTCCGCCGAGGTCGAATCCGTACTGGCCGCCCATCCGGCCGTGGTCGAAAGCGCGATCATCGCCAGGCCCTGTCCGGTGCTTGGCGAGCGCGTCCACGCCGTCATCGTGACGCGGGAGGCCGTCGGCAGTGAAACCCTGCGCGCCTGGTGTGCCGAGCGGCTCTCGGACTACAAGGTTCCCGAGACCATGGTCCTGACCTCGGAACCCCTGCCGCGCAACGCCAACGGGAAGGTGATGAAACGCCAGTTGCGCGAGCCGTTGGGCGCGTGATAGCGCCTTGATCCTGCCCGTTTTGCCTTGCCGGTGCCATATCGATAGGGTACGCCGCCATTTGAGGCGCCAGCTGCACAGCCGGTTCCACGGGACGTCCGGGGCCGCGGGGATGGGATATCGCTAAGTGACTGAATTATTTGACGAAGTAGACGAGGAGGTCCGTCGCGAGCAGCTCAAGAAGCTGTGGGACAAATATTCCCTCTACTTCATCGCGCTGGCGCTCCTGATCATCGCAGGAGTCGGGGGCTGGCGCGGCTATGAATATCTGGAAGCCAAGAAGGCGGCCGAGGCAGGCGACGCCTTCAACAAGGCTGTCGAATTGTCCGATCAGAACAAGCACGCCGAGGCCGAAGCGGCGTTTACCGATCTTGCCGCGAAGGCGCCATCGGGCTACCGGATGCTGGCGCGGTTCCGCGCCGCTGCGGAAGCTGCCAACCGCGATCCGCAGGCGGCCGCCAAGATGTTCGACGACATCGCTGCCGATCGCAGCGTCGGTTCCGAGCAGCAGGAACTTGCGCGGATTCGCGCGGCCGGTCTCTTGCTCGACTCGTCGAGCTATCAGAACATGCTGCAGCTTCTTGAGCCGTCGACGGGGCCGGGGGCGACCTATCGCCATGTGGCACGCGAGTTACTGGCACTGTCGGCGTGGCGCGCCAACGACCCGACTGCGACCCGGCAATGGCTTGACATGATCGCGCTCGACGCCGAGACACCCGCAAGCGTGCGTTCTCGCGCAGAAGCGCTGCAGGCATTGCTTCCGCCGGTCGCCAAGAGCTGACGACCAGAAAGCTTGTGACCAAAAGCAGATGACGAGAGCCGAAGGCAGGGACCGAGATTGAACCAGAGATCGACCACGCGCCGCCCGCATCGCCTGATCGCAGCCGCCGTCCTGATCGCCTTGTCCGGCGCGCTGGCCGGCTGTTCAAGCGGCTTCGGGTCCAGCTTCGATCCGAGCGACCTGCTCGATTTCCTGGATACCAAGAAAAAACTGCCGGGCGATCGCAAGCCCGTGTTTCCCGATGGCGTGCCGGGCCTCGAACAGGGCGTGCCGAAGGACTTGTACAAGGGCGCCCAGCAGGATCAGCCGCCGCCGCAGCAAAACGCTGAGGCCACTCCTGCGGCTCCCGCAGCCCCGCCACCCGGGGAGCCGAAGCAGGCCTCCAAATCGAAGGGCAAGGGCAAGCAGCCCGCCGCGACGGCCGCGGCCCCGGCGGCTGCGGACCCTGCTGCTGAGCCCAACGGAGAGGCGGTCCCGGAGGAGGACATGACGCCAGCGGCCCCGCCGCCACCCAAGCCCGCCAAGAAGCTCGTACGCAGGCGCACGACGGCGCCGCCGCCCGACCAGTCCGCAACCACCCAATCTCAACCCACGCAGCAGTCGCAGGCGCCATTCCCCGCGCCGATGCCGGCGGGCACGTTCACGCGCTGATTTTGAGCATCATCTCCGCGCAAACGCCGTCGGCGTTTGTTAACATTGGAAAAGCCGGTTGCCACCCCGCATCAGGTGCGGGGCGGGCGTTTTCCGGATCATGCTCTGATTTCGGTTTTTCACCTCATTGCGCTACACCGATTGCGGAGTACGCCCGAAAGCGGGACCGGGATCATTTATGTCGTTCACGATTGCCATCATCGGCCGGCCCAATGTCGGAAAATCCACGCTGTTCAACCGTCTGGTGGGGCAGAGGCTGGCTTTGGTCGATGATCTGCCGGGCGTCACGCGCGATCGTCGGGAAGGCGAGGCGCGGCTCGGCGATCTCGAATTTACGGTTATCGACACCGCTGGGCTGGACGAGGGCGCCAAGGGATCGCTGACGGCTCGGATGCAGGAGCAGACGGAAGCCGCGATCAAGCTTGCCGACGCCCTGATGTTCGTGATCGACGCGCGGGCAGGATTGACGCCGAGCGACCGCGCCTTTGCCGATGTCGCGCGCCGCGCCAACAAGCCGGTGCTGCTGCTCGCCAACAAGAGCGAGGGCAAACACGGCGATGCCGGTGCCATGGAGGCTTACGCGCTCGGCCTCGGCGATCCGATCGCGGTGTCCGCCGAGCACGGCGAGGGCCTCGGCGAGCTCTTTGACGCGTTGCGTCTCCTTGTGCCGGCGCCTCGCGATGCCGAAGCAGCGGCCGACGAAGCGGATGAGGATGAGGACGCTTCGCCGCGGCGGCCGATCCGCGTCGCCATCGTCGGCCGGCCCAATGCCGGAAAATCGACGCTGATCAATCACCTGCTGGGTGAAGAGCGGCTGTTGACGAGTCCGGAGGCCGGCACCACGCGGGATTCCATTGCCGTCGAAATCGACTGGAAGGGCCGGGCCTTCCGCGTCTTCGACACCGCAGGCTTGCGCCGGCGCGCGCGGATCGAGGAGAAGCTGGAGAAGCTTTCGGTGGCGGACGCGCTGCGCGCCGTGCGCTTCGCCGAAGTCGTGGTGTTGATGATGGATGCGCAGCACCGTTTCGAGGAACAGGATCTGCGCATTGCCGATCTCGTGGAGCGGGAGGGGCGGGCGCTCGTGATCGCGGTCAACAAGTGGGATCTGATCGGCGGCAAGACAAGCCAGATTTCGGCGTTGCGCGGCGAAGTCGACCACCTGCTGCCTCAGGTGAAGGGCGTCCCGACCGTCGCGGTGTCCGGCCTGATGGGCGAGGGCATCGACCGCCTGATGGAGGCGATCGTGCAGGCCTACGCGGTTTGGAACAAGCGCGCGTCGACCGCATCCCTCAATCGCTGGTTCGAACAGGCTGTCGACGCCAATCCGCCGCCGGCGGTCTCGGGCCGGCGGCTGAAGCTCAACTACATCACGCAAACCAAGGCGCGGCCGCCGAGCTTCGTGCTGTTCTGCTCGCGCGCCGACGCGGTACCGCAATCCTATCTGCGCTATCTCATCAACTCCATGCGCGAGGCCTTCGACCTGCCGGGCACGCCGGTGCGGATCACGCTGCGCGAAAAGGCCAACCCGTTCGCGCATAAACGCAAGCGGCTGTCGTGAGAGACCTGCTGCATCCTTGCTAGGCTGACTTTCACCGGCTTTGCCCGCCGCGACCCGACAAAGATGACGAGCCTTTGTTCCAATTTGATTCCAATATTTCGTCGCTTTTGTCCAAGTCCGCTGCTTTCGACAAGTTCATAGGTGGTGCTGGGCCTTGCTGCCCTGTCGGAGGCGCCAGAAGGCGCGCCAGTTCATCCACACCGCTTTTGATTTTAACCCTTTGTAAGTGTGATGCGTATGCCTCGTTTCTTTTTCGATCTTTATTTCGATCATTATGTCGTTCTCGATCCCGCGGGGATATTGTTCGAGCGCAAGGCCCGGGCGAGAGCAGCCGCTCGACAGATGGCGCGCCACCTTGCGACCGTCCGCGCCGACTTGCTCGACGGCCGCAGCTGGATACGCGTCAGGGACACCGGCCGAAACGAGATTCACCGGCTCGCCATCCAGGGCGATTCGCGAGCCGGTGAGTCTGCTGTGCAGGCGGCCCTCAGGCCGATCGCGGCCAAATAGCGCGTTCTCGCGCGAAGACAGTCCATCAAAACGAAGTCCAGAGCTCCCGCAGCGATCCAATCGAAGGGGCGCTGGACTTTCTGTCACGAAACGTTGGGAAGTCGAATGGGATATGCTGCCCTTGTACTCGCAATGACAGGATTCGCGATCGGCACGAGATTTCGAATTAGAGTGTTGTTGCCCGTTCTCGTCCTGCTGCTGTTGGCCTCAATCGTCATTTCGGTGGCTCGCGGCTTTTCCCTCCGGGAGGCTGCGCTGAGCGTAATCCTCGCGCAAACCATCGTCCAATGCAGCTATCTCGTGGGCCTGCTCGCCCATTCCATTCTGTCCGCCATCCGTCGCAAGCCACGGGTCGGCCAAGAACGCCAAGACATGGCCTATCGCAGGATCCGCGTGGAATAATCATTGGCCGTGGTCAGTCGCGGCGTCGAGCTGCACCTCGCGCAGATGCTGCGCCGCTCCCATCATCGGCGCGGCGAGGTCCGGATTGCGATGCACGATTGGGCGTGTATAAGTCTGCGCCCCGCGATTTCCTGAGCGATCCGCGTCGAAACTATGGCAAACGAAATCCCGAGCAGTGTGATCGGCGCGCCGCCGCGCAGCACGCAGCACCGTGCCGCGGTCACCTTCATCTTCGTCACGGTCTTGCTCGACATGCTCGCGCTTGGCCTGATCCTGCCGATCCTGCCAAAGCTCGTGGAAAGCTTCGTCGACAGCGACACTGCGCGCGCGGCGCGGATCTTCGGCCTGTTCGGCACCGCCTGGGCCCTGATGCAGTTTATCTTCTCGCCGATCCTGGGCAGCCTCTCGGACCGCTTCGGGCGGCGGCCGGTGGTGCTGTTGTCCAGTCTTGGCATGGCGCTGGATTACGTGCTGATGGCGCTGGCGCCATCACTGATCTGGCTGTTCATCGGCCGGGTGATTTCGGGCATCACTTCCGCGAACATCTCGACGGCATTCGCCTACATCGCCGATATCACGCCGCCAGAACAGCGCGCCGCGGTGTTCGGCAAGATCGGGGCCGCTTTCGGTGCTGGATTCATCCTGGGGCCGGCACTCGGCGGCCTGCTCGGCAACGTCGAGCCGAGGCTGCCGTTCTGGGTCGCCGCGGGCCTCAGTCTTGCCAATACGCTGTACGGTTTCCTGATCCTGCCGGAGTCGCTGCCGCAAGATCGGCGTACGCCGTTCCACTGGACCAGCGCCAATCCATTGGGCGCATTCCGTCTGCTGCGCTCGGACCGGGTGCTGGCGGGATTGTCGCTGACGAATTTCATCGCGCAGACCGCCCATGTGGTCTTGCCGTCGACCTTTGTGCTGTATGCGAGCTACCGCTACGGTTGGGACACGAAGACCGTTGGTTTGACCTTGGCGCTGGTCGGCATCTGTTCGATGGTGGTGCAGGGCGCCGGCATCGGTCCCATCGTGCGGCGTTTGGGCGAACGCCGCGCGCTGATGCTGGGCCTGTTAAGCGGCGCGCTCGGCTTTTTGATTTTCGGCCTCGCGCCCACCGGCCCCTCGTTCTGGATCGGCATTCCCGTCATGGCGCTGTGGGGCATCTCGGGTGCGGCTTCGCAGGCGCTGATGACGCAACTGGTGGCTCCGGACCAGCAGGGCCAGTTGCAGGGCGCAACGGCGAGCGTACAAAGCATGGCCCAGCTCGCGGGGCCGTTTCTGTTCACGCTCACCTTCGCCTATTTCATCGGGGAGCAGGCGCCGGTGAGACTTCCGGGCGCACCGTTCCTGCTCGCGTCAGTATTGTTGGTCCTCGCTCTCGGCATAGCGGTGCCGACGCTTGCGAAGGCAAGAGGAGGGTAGGCCGGTGTCCTTTGTCCGAGCCTGGTTTGCAACCGGGAGCCTCAGATTCCGGGTGAGAGCGTTGAAGGCACGTTTTCGTGATCAGAAGGTCGAATTCGGCGTCATCCGCCGCTACCTGCATTCCACCGATATCGCCTGTGACATCGGCGCCAACAAGGGCAGCTTCATCTATTGGCTGTCTTCCTGGTGCTCGAATGGTGGCGTCGTCGCTTTCGAGCCGCAACCGGAGTTGGCGCGCGGCCTGGAGCAGATCTGCCGGATCATCAAGCTCGACAACGTGAAGGTGGAAGCCAAAGCTGTCTATTCGCATTCCGGCATGCAGGATCTGTTCGTCCCGAAAGGCCATCAACCCGGGGCGTCCCTCGGACGCCAGGCGCTGCAGGACGAAAACTTCGACATCCTGTCCGTGCCGCTGGTAGCATTGGACTCCTACTTCAGCGAACATGACAAGATCGGGCTGCTCAAGATCGACGCGGAAGGCGCCGAGTTCGATATTCTGAAGGGTGCCGAGAGAATCTTGCGGCAACACGCACCGCTGCTCGTTTTCGAATGCGAAAATCGGCACCTTGCACACGGCAGCGTCAACGATGTGTTCTCCTATCTCGAGAGCCTGGGCTACGAAGGATATTTCGTCTGCCGCGACCAACTCCTGGCAATCGCCAAATTCGATGCGGCCGTTCATCAACGCCAGAACGGCGAGTGGTTCTGGAAGAGCAAGGACTATTGCAACAATTTCATCTTTCGCAAGCCGTCCGCTGCACGTGGAACCGCGGCTGAAAGCACGCGCGACATGACCGGGCGGATTCGCGCCGGAGGCCAATCGTCGGAATCCTGATTCCGATTGATGCGATCGATTGCCGGGGCGGCTTCGTTTTCCGTGCGTCGGAATCCGCAGGTTTCAGGCTCATTTTGCGCAACAGTTTCACGCTCTGTCGCGACGAAGAGTTCGCGTCAGCATCGCTGTTTGGTCTCGGCCGCGGCCGCGCTCGTACGGCAAGTAAGAACCGATTCCCCCGAAAAAACACGGACTAGACTTCTTCAAGCCGCTGGATTCAACTCTTGCTTGCAAATGCGATTCGTCTTCGCCGGTAGGTGGGTAGGAACGGTAGATGGATATGGAACAGAACTAGCGTCAGTTTGGAATATCGTTTGGATTCCGACCCAGGGCTGGGGCACCATGATGACGCGCATTCTCATCGTCGACGACGATCCTCTGATTTCAGGCGCGATCCGTGGTTGGCTCGAAAGCCGAGGCTATGAAGTTGCGACCGCCGATGGTGGCGAGACTGGGCTGCGCGCGCTCGAGGAGAGCGCCTTCGACCTGATGATCGTCGATATTTTCATGCCGCATATGCGCGGCTTTGAATCGGTCAGGGTTTTTCACCAGCATGCGCCGACGGTGCCATTGATCGCGATCTCTGGCTATGTCTTCGCGGAGCAGCGAGCGCCGGCTCCTGACTTCCTGCGAATGGCGCTGGATCTGGGTGCGGCCCGCTGTTTGCGCAAACCCTTTACGCCCTCGACCCTGCTGTCGGTGATCGACTCGTGTCTGGCGGAAGCGGCGAACCGCGACGGCAGGCTGTCAAAGGCCCGATAGGTCAATTTCATGCCGACAGTGAAGAACACCGAAGCCGCATGGCTGCGGGCTGTCGTCGAGACCGCAGTCGACGGCGTCATCCTGATCGATTCGCGCGGCCGCGTGCTGTTGTTCAATCCGGCATGCGAAAAACTGTTCCAGTACAGGGCCGACGAAGTCATCGGCAGCAATGTCAAGATGCTGATGCCCGGTCACTATCGGGACGAGCACGACCGCTACGTCGACAATTTCAACCGGACCGGAGAGCGGAAGATCATCGGCGTTGGCCGCGAGGTCGTGGGTCAGCGCAAGGATGGCTCGACCTTTCCAATGGACCTGTCGGTCGGCGAGGCGAAGCAGGAGGATGGTTCGATCTTCGTCGGCATCATCCACGACCTGACCGAACGCGAGCGTACCGAGCGCGCCCTGCGCGAGAGCGCCGCGCGCCTGCGCGCCGTCGTCGACACCGCGGTGGACGGTGTCATCCTGATCGATGCACACGGCAATGTGCTGATGTTCAATCCGGCGTGTGAGAAGCTGTTCCACTACACCGCCGGCGAGGTGATCGGGAAGAATGTCAAAGTTCTCATGCCTGCGTCCTATCGGGACGAGCATGACGGCTACATCAAGAACTACCGGGAGACCGGCCATCGGAAGATCATTGGCATTGGCCGCGAAGTGATGGGCCAGCGCAAGGACGGCACGACCTTCCCAATGGATCTCTCAGTCGGCGAAACCAAGCACGAGGGCGAATTCATCTTCGCCGGAATCATTCACGATCTGACGGATCGCAAGCGCACCGAAGAACAGCTCGCCCAGGCCCAGAAGATGGAGATGGTGGGGCAGCTCTCCGGAGGAATCGCCCACGACTTCAACAATCTCCTGACGGTTATCGTCGGCAACGCCGAATTTCTGGGAGACCAGCTCAAATCGCGAGAGGACCTGAGGCGCCTCGCGGAAGACATTGGCCGCGCCGGCGAACGAGGAGCCGAGCTTACGCAGCGCCTGCTGGCTTTCAGCCGCCGGCAAACGTTGCGGCCGATCGCGATCGACTGCAACGAGTTGATCGGTTCGGTGCACAAATTGCTGATTCGGACGCTGCGAGAGGATATCGTAATCAATAGCGTTTTTGAGCCGGAGCTTCACCCGGTCTATGCGGACCCCGGTCAACTCGAATCGGCCATTCTCAATCTGTCGCTCAATGCGCAGGATGCCATGACATCCGGTGGACGGCTGAGCATCACGACCGCGAACGCGTCGCTCGATGACCAATACCAATCGCTGCATCCGGAAGTCCGCCCCGGCGACTATGTCCTGATCGCGATCACGGACAACGGCGAAGGCATGCCGAAGCCGGTGTTGGACAAGGTCTTTGAACCATTCTTTACGACCAAGGAGGTCGGCAAGGGCAGCGGTCTGGGACTGAGCATGGTCTACGGCTTCATCAAGCAGTCCAATGGCCATGTTTCGATCTATAGCGAGCCCGGCCTTGGGACCACCGTCAGAATGTATTTGCCCGCGCTCATGAGCAAAGCGCTGGAAGAGCCGGCTCCGCGTCGCGCCAAACACGCCGACCTGCCAAGCGGCAGGGAAGCGGTCCTCGTCGTCGAGGACGATCCGTTCGTTCGCTCACATGCGATCCGGAGCCTCGAAAGTCTGGGATATCGGGTGACGGCCGCGGTTGACGGCAACGATGCGCTGCAGAAGCTGGGCACCGACATTCACATCGACGTTCTCTTCACGGACATCGTGATGCCGGGTGGCTTCAACGGCTGGGAATTGGCAGCGCGCGCGCGGCAAACCCGCCCCGAGCTGCGCGTCCTGCTGACGTCGGGATACGCATTGGAAACATTGATCACGCACAAGCGGCTTCGCGATCACGATGCGATCCTGACCAAGCCGTATCGGAAAGTCGAACTCGCGCGTCGTCTGCGGGAGGTTCTGATGATCAACCCGCAGCAGTGAAACGCAATACCGGCGTCGCAAACTCTGCGAGCGCCGTGGCGCTGCAATCACCGCATATTCCGCTTCAATGGCCGCATGCTTCGAGAGCATCGCAGAGCCGCACATAGCGCGCATTGGCGCGACCGGCGACAAATCCACGCGACCAGCCTTCCGCCGCAGGCTTTGGATTGACGTGCCTTCCCTTCCGGGGCGGTGGAACCCAAACAATCCGACTTCAAGGCCTCCCGTACCGTCCATTCGATGGCCGGCTTGCGCGTGATTGCGCCACCCGATAGCAATGCGTTGGGAACGAATTTCTAGAGTGACACAATGTCTGTGAGCGACCGGGTCGAAGCCACGTCCGTCAAGACCAATAATCCGTCGGTTCTACTCATTCCAATCTACACCGCGGCCATTTTCCTCAGTGCCGCCTTGTTGTTCGCGGTGCAGCCCATGTTCACGAAAATGGTGTTGCCGCGGTTTGGCGGGTCGCCGTCGGTATGGTCGGTGGCCATGGTGTTCTTTCAAGGCATCCTGCTGCTGGGTTACGCATATGCCGATATTCTGACCCGCTTGGTACGCGGCCCGCTCGCGCTGCTCATCCATCTCGCTGTGATGGTGGGGGGAGCGGTCTTCTTGCCGCTTGCCGTCGCGGGAGGCTGGGGCTTGCCGCCACCCGGCCGCGAGCAATTGTTCTTGCTCGCTCTGTTCGCTGCATCGATAGGTTTTCCGTTCTTCGCGCTGTCCGCCAACGGGCCACTGCTACAAGCGTGGTTTTCGCGTTCTGGCCTTGGACAGGCCGAAAATCCCTATTTTCTCTACGCGGCGAGCAACGTCGGAAGTCTGCTGGCATTGTTTGCCTACCCTTTCGTCGCCGAGCCGTTCTCCACGCTCAGCGTTCAAGGCAGCATCTGGCGTTCCGGCTATTATCTGTTGATCGCGTTGATCGCGCTGTGCGGAGGTCTGGTGTTCTTTCGCCGCGGCGGCGAGGCCGCTGTCGCGTCGGTACAGTCGGCCGAAGCGCCTCCGGCATTTGGCCGCATGATCTATTGGGTGGCGCTCGCCTTCGTACCGTCGGCGCTGATGATTGCGGCGACATCTCACATCACGACCGATGTGGCGGCCGCGCCATTTCTTTGGGTACTTCCCCTGTCGCTCTACCTGATCAGCTTCATTCTGGTGTTCAGCCGGCGGACGCTTGTCCAACAAGCGACCTGGATCAAGCTCCAGCCCTTCTTGCTGGCCTTGCTGGTGTTGACGCTCGCGCTCGAGATTCGCACCTGGCTGATCTTCGATGTCGCGCTGCATCTGTTGACGTTCTTCGTTACCGCGATGATATGCCACGGCTCGATGGCCGCCACGCGTCCGCAAGCGGCCTATCTGACGCGGTTCTATTTCTGCATGTCGCTTGGCGGTGTGCTTGGCGGGATTTTCTCAGGCTTGATCGCGCCGCGGATGTTTTCGTGGATCGCGGAATATCCGCTTCTGGTGGTCGCGGCCGCGCTGGCAAGGCCAGGACTGGCCTGGCCGACGGGAAAGGAAGCCAGGCTCGTATTGTCGTTTGTCGCGCTTGTCGTCGTCGTCGCGTTGCCTGGGCTGCGCGATGGTTTCTCGATCATTCCACCCTACAACTGGATCGTATGGGGCGCCGTGGCGACATTGGTCGCGTGCGCGGTCGCACTGCGCGAGGCGCCGTTGCGGCTGGCCGTGCTGTTTGCCGCGGTCTTCGTCGTCACCCGAATCTATCCGCCGAACGTGCGGCAGCTGGAAACGGTGCGCAGCTTTTTTGGCGTCCACAAGATCGAGGTGACGCCCGACGGCCGCTTCCGCGTGTTACGCCACGGCATGGAGTTGCATGGCGCGCAGCGATTGACCACCGACGACGGCAGACCCGTCAGCGGCCGGCCGCTGCTGTCCACCTATTACCACCCCGATTCCCCGATCGCCGAAGCGATCGACGCCGTCCAGGACAAGAAGAAGGGGCCGATCCAGGCCGCGGTCATTGGTCTTGGCGCCGGCTCGATCGCCTGTCTCATGAAGGAAGATGACCATCTCGATTATTATGAAATCGATGCCGACGTGATCCGTATCGCCACCGACCCCAAACGCTTCACCTTCCTGCGCGATTGCAAGCCCGACGCGCATATCGTGCTCGGCGATGCGCGACTGACGATCGCCGATGCCAGGGATGCGCGTTATGACGTGATCGTCGTTGACGCCTTCTCGTCGGATTCGATCCCGGTTCATTTGCTGACACGGGAGGCGCTGCGCATCTATGTGTCGCGGCTCAATCCCGGCGGCGTCATCATCACCCACATCTCCAACAATCATCTCGATTTGACGGGTGTCGTGACCGAGACGGCTGCGAGCGAAAAGCTGATCGCACGGCTTTATGACGAGGACGAAGTTCCGGGCGGCGATCCCATGATCAAGTTCTCGACCGTCATGGTTCTGGCTAGGAATGACGACGATTTCGGTTTGCTGAAAGACTGGGACCTGCAATCGCCGGAACCGGGAGAATATCCCTGGAGCGATGATTTCTCCAACCTGCTGGGGCCGCTGATTGCCAAGTTTCAGGAAGGCGACTGAGGGCTGCGATTGACCGTGAGGTGGCCGGCCGGACTTGCAGATCCGGCCGGTCCCTCGATTTCAGTTACTTCTTGATCAGCGGACACTCGCTGGCTTCCAGCGGCTTTGCCGCGTCATCCGGCGAGATGGTGGCGATCAGCTTGTAATAGTCCCAGGGATATTTGGACTCGTCCGGCTTCTTCACCTCGAACAGATAGGCCGGAATAATGCGGCGGCCGTCGAGCCGCAGGGGACCTTTGCCGAACAGCGGATCGTCGGTCGGGATTTCCTTCATCTTGGCGACGACCTTGGCGCCGTCATGCGGATTGCCCCCGAGCGCATCCAGCGCCTTGAGGTAATGCAGCACCATGGCATAGTTGCCGGCCTGGGTCATCGACGGCATCGCGTTCTTGTTTGCCAGTGCGGCGAACCGCTTCGCCCAGGCCCGGGTCTGGTCGTTCATGTCCCAGTAGAAGGATTCCGTGAACGTCAGGCCCTGCGCGGTCTTCAGGCCCAGCGAATGCACGTCGTTGATGAAGAGCAGGAGCGCGGCGAGCTTCTGGCCGCCTGCCACGATGCCGAATTCGGCCGCCTGCTTGATCGAGTTGGTGGTGTCGCCGCCGGCATTGGCAAGGCCAACCACCTTCGCCTTCGAGGCCTGCGCCTGCAGCAGGAACGACGAGAAGTCCGACGAGTTGATCGGATGCTTGACGTCGCCGAGCACCTTGCCGCCATTGGCCGTGACCACCGCGGTGGTGTCGCGCTCGAGCGCCGCGCCGAACGCGTAATCCGCGGTCAGGAAGAACCAGCTGTCGCCGCCGGCCTTGGTCAGCGCCTTGCCGGTGCCGTTGGCGAGCATGTAGGTGTCATAGGTGAAGGAAATCGTGTTCGGCGTGCAGGCCTTGCCGGTGAGGTCGGCGGAGGCCGCGCCCGAATTGAGCAGCACCGCGTTTTTTTCCTTGACGAGATTGCTCACCGCCAGCGCGACGCCGGAGTTCGGCGTATCGGCGATCGCATCGACCTTGTCGCTGTCGATCCACTGCCGCGCGATGTTGACGCCGACATCGGGCTTGTTCTGATGATCGCCGCTGATGACGTCGATCTTCCAGCCCTTCTTGGCGAGGCCGGAATCCTCGACCGCCATCTTGATGGCGACCACCGAATTGGGGCCGCCGATATCGGCATAGAGGCTCGACATGTCGTTCAATACGCCGATCTTGACGGTCTTGTCGTCGGCCAGTGCCGCCGTCGCGAGGCCGGATCCGGCCAGGGCAACGAGCGCGGCATAGCGCCACGCGGGCGTCATTTTCATCATACTTCCTCCAAATGTTGCTGCCGGATCGGCCCTCTTCGGAGCCTTGACCGGCCGTTGAGCTTCCCGTTAGCTCGTCTGGTCTTGCGCCGCAATGCGTTATCGCAGCGCATCGGAGGTCAGCCTGAACTTCTGGATGCGCTTACCGGTGTCGACCTCGGCGGTATAAACGTTGCCCTTGGCGTCGACAGCCATGGCGTGGACCCAGTGGAATTGCCCGGCATTGCGGCCGTTGTGCCCAAAGCTGCCGACAACGGCGCCGTCATCGCGCCGGATGATCCGGATCTCGTTATTCTCGCCGTCGGCGCTGAGCAGATAGCTCTGCTTCGGATCCGGCCAGATCGCGATATCCCAGACCGCGCCGTTGCCGAGCGTGTTCTTCTCGAAGAACCACTCCTTGACGAAAGTGCCGTCCTTCTTGAACACCTGGATACGGTCGTTGATGCGGTCGCAGACATAGACCAGCCCGTCATTGGCGATCTTCACGCAATGCACGGGATTGGCGAATTGCTGCGAAACCTCCGCCTTGGGATCATACGGCGGCTGCTTGTCGTCGTTGGGCTGATGGCCGTAGGCGCCCCAGTGCCGCTTGTAGGCGCCGGTGGCGGCGTCGAACACGATGACACGGCGGTTGCCGTAACCGTCGGCGACGTAGATTTCGTTGGCCTCCTTGTCGATCGCGGTCTCCGCCGGCTTGCCGAGCTGGGTGGTGTCGTTAGAGCCCTTGCTCGGGGCGATCTGCCCGATCTGGGAGACGTACTTGCCGTCGAGCGTGAATTTCAGGATTGCATTATCGTTGTCGGCGTTGCCGCCGATCCAGACAAAGCCGCGCTCGTCGACCTCGATGCCGTGCTCGCGCCCGACCCATTGGTAGCCCTCGCCGGGGCCGCCCCAGGATCGCAGCAGATTGCCGTCGGAATCGAACTCCAGCACCGGCGGCGCGGGCACGCAGCATTTCGAGCGCGGCGGGTTGAGGGTCGCGCCCTTTTCGTCATCGGTCAGCGAGCGCGGGCGATGGATCACCCAGATATGACCCTGCCAATCGACGGTGATGCCGCCGACCTGGCCGAGGATCCAGTTGTTGGGCAGCGGCTTGGGCCAGGCCGCGTCAACCGCGAAGGTCGGGACGTCGCCGGCGAGGGCGACGTGGGGAAGTGCGAGCGCAGTGATCGAGATGATGGCCGCGATGGAGAGCGAAACGATCCTGGCGACAAAGTTTAAGCGTGCACGATTCTGCATCGGCGTCACTGCATCCTCCCGTGTTCTTTGCCGCGGTTTCTCCCGCTTGAGCCGGCAGTCAATCGTGGGGAGGGATGAGAGTCAATTGTGCGGACGCGGCAGTTACGCCGGCGGCTGAAAACTCATCAGCGTGCGGGTCTTGTAATCGTAGAACTTGCCGGTCTCGGTCCACGACGGCAAGCACATTGGCACGATGTGCTCGGCAGCCTGCTCCGCCGTGTCCAGTGTCATCGGGTCTTCGCCGGGAAAAACGGTGGCGCGCATGCGGGTGCGGATCGGGCCGGGGCTGAACAGATTGACGCGGATCGGCGTGCTTGCGGTCTCCTGCGCCCAGACCCGCGCCAGCGTCTCCAGCGCGGCTTTCGACGCGGCGTAGGGACCGACATAGGCGGCTGCCTTGTTGGCGGCGGCAGATGTGACGAACACGGCGCGGCCGGCATCGGACATCTTCAACAGCGGCTCCATGCAGCGGATCAGCTGAAAATTGGCGGAGACGTTCACCGCCATCACGTCGTTGAAGGACTTCAGTTCGATATGGCCGAGCGGCGAGGAGGGGCCGGGTACGCCGGCATTGCCGACGAGAATGTCGAGCTTGCCGTGACGCTCGTTGAGCGCCGCGCCGAGGCGGGCGATGCCGTCGAAATCGGTCAGGCTGAGCGGCACCAGGGTGGCGCTGCCGCCGTCCTTTCGGATCTCGTCATCGAGCTCCTCGAGGCCGCCCTGGGTTCGCGCCACGGCTACGATATGCGCGCCTTGTTTCGCGAGCGCGCGGGCGGTGGCATAGCCGATGCCGCGCGAGGCGCCGGTGACGAGAGCAATGCGGGAGGCGAGGGGCTTTTCCATTGTCGACTACTTCCGTCATGCCCGGGCCAAAGCACGAGGCGCGTCTGCGCGCAGGACCTCCCGGACGTCCACGTCTTTCGCGGCGGGTTTTACAGACGTGGATGGCCGGGACAAGCCTGGCCGTGACGAAAAACGAGGAAGCAATCACCCAATGACGCATCGGGGAATCTTGAGGCTATCAGGAGATTTGCAAGACAACGTCGAGATTCCCCGATGCGCACTTGCGCATCTGAGGGTCGCGTCGCCGGCGCGCCCCGGAATGACGCTTCGCGTCAGCTCGCCTCGGCCAACAGCGACAACTGCCGCGGTTGCGGCTCGATCTGGGTCTGGTCGGTGAGGCTGGTGGGATAGACGCCGGTGAAGCAATGATCGGAGAATTTCGGATTGGCAGGATCGCGGCCGGGCTCGCCCATGGCGCGGTACATGCCGTCGATCGACAGGAAGGCCAATGAATCGGCGCCGATGATCGCACGCATCTCTTCCAGCGAATGGGTCGCCGCCAACAGACCGCCGCGGTCCGGCAGATCAATGCCGTAATAATCGGGGTAGAGAATCGGCGGGGAGGCGAGGCGAAAATGGACCTCGCGGGCGCCGGCGTCGCGCATCATCCGCACGATCTTCTTCGAGGTGGTGCCGCGCACCAGGGAATCATCGATCAGGATGATGCGCTTTCCGGCGATCGCGGCGCGGTTGGCGTTGTGCTTCATGCGCACGCCGGATTCGCGGATGCTCTGGGTCGGCTGGATGAAGGTGCGTCCGACATAGTGATTGCGGATGATGCCGAGCTCGAACGGCACGCCGGAATGCTGGCTGTAACCGATCGCGGCCGGCACGCCGGAATCCGGCACCGGAACGACGACGTCGACATCGACGTGGCTCTCGCGGGCCAGTTGGGCGCCGAACGATTTGCGCACCTCGTAGACCGAGCGGCCGCCGACGATGGAATCCGGCCGCGCAAAATAGATGTACTCGAAGATGCAGGGGCGGGGCGCCATCCGCGGGAACGGCTTGTGAATGTCCTGGCCGTGCTCGTCGAAGACGATGACCTCGCCCGGCTCGATATCCCGGACATAGCGCGCGCCGATGATGTCGAGCGCGCAGGTCTCGGAGGTCAGGATCGGACAACCATCGAGTTCGCCGAGCACCAGCGGGCGGATTCCCCTGGGATCGCGGGCGCCGATCAGCTTCTTGTTGGTCAGCGACACCAGCGCGTAGGCGCCCTCGATCGCGCGCAAGGCCTCGATGTAGCGCTCGATGAAACGGCTGCGGCGGGACTGCGCGACCAGATGCAGGATCACTTCGGTGTCGGTGGTGGATTGCATCATGGCGCCGTTGCGAACGAGGTCGCGGCGCAAGGAGAGCCCGTTGGTGAGGTTGCCATTATGCGCGACCGCGAGTCCGCCGGCGTTCAATTCGGCGAACAGCGGCTGCACGTTGCGCAGGATCGTTTCGCCCGTCGTCGAATAGCGGACATGGCCGACGGAGGACGTTCCCGGCAGCCGCTCGATCACCTCGCGGCGGGAAAAAGTGTCGCCGACAAGCCCAAGCCGGCGCTCGCTGTGAAATCGGCCGCCGTCGAAGGAGACGATACCCGCCGCTTCCTGGCCGCGGTGCTGCAGCGCGTGCAGCCCAAGCGCGGTGATGGCCGCGGCCTCGGTGTGCCCGAAAATGCCGAACACGCCGCACTCCTCGCGTAGCGTGTCCCCGTCCAGATCAATGTCGCGAAGATGAGGCTCCGGCCAGCCCAGTTTCAGATCGCGTTGAGCGGCGTTTTCGGAAGGGCTCTGCATCTCGTCCATCGCGCCTCTCTTCTCGGCCCGCGGTCAACGCGCTACGGGCTTTTCGATCAGCTTTTTCAAGCTGTCGCGTGCAGGTTTAGTATAGCCCTCGCTGCCCGGTGGGGGCGGCTCGGTGTCAGCCTGGTCGTCCTCCGGCTTATTCTTCTTGAACTTCTTTAAGATGGTGTTCTCGGGGTCGTCGGGCAAGAGTGACATCAGCCAGTCCCCCGTTCCCTGCAGCACAACTCGCGATTTCGCCCCGGTAACCCAATCCGGCCGCTGCTTTTCAGGCACCAGCCAGCTGAAGAAGAGAAAGGCGACGACCACGATCAACAGGCCGCGCGCCAAACCGAACAGAAATCCCAGGGTACGGTCGAGCGCGCCGATTCGCGAGTCCAGGATCATGTCGGAGATCCGGACCGTGATCACGGAGACCACGATCAAAGTGCCCACAAAAACGCCAGCCACGACGACCACGGCGGCGACAGTGTCGTTGTTGAAATAGGTCTTCGCAGTCGGCAGCAGCTTGGAGAACGAATAGAGCGTCGCAAGCGCGGCCGCGCCCCAGGCAGCGATCGACAGAATCTCGCGCATGAAGCCGCGGACCATCGCGAGCAGGCCGGAAATCAGCATGACGCCGAGCAGCACAAGGTCGAGGATCGTTATCGGCATCGGCTGGTCAGGTCCGCTCGCAAGTTCAAAAGCCCGAATCGGCGTTCCAGGGATACCCTAGGTGAGGGGTAGACGGGCTCCCCCGCAAGACATCAAAATCTCGTCTTCCCCGTGACGTTCGCGCGACGGATGTATAGCGGCGAGGACCGATCAGGTCACGCCTGCCTAACCCTCCTGACGGCGGAATCTCGCTGGTGTTGCATTTTTCTCCCCAGGCGTGTTGCCGTCCCGGTTCCCTTTGAGGCCGCGGGCGGCGATTTCCGCAACCAGGGTGGTCAGATTGCCTATGGCATTGAGCGACAGGCCCGCGTCGCCGCCGGCCTCGCCGCGCGCGGATTCGGGCAGGACGGCCCGGGCAAAGCCGAGTTTGGCGGCCTCTTTCAGCCGGGCTGAGGTCTGAGCCACCGGCCGGACCGCGCCCGAGAGCGAAATCTCGCCGAAATGGACCGCATCCGTCGGCAGCGGCGCGTTGACGAGCGAGGAGACCAGCGCCGCGGCGGCCGCCAGATCGGCCGCGGGCTCCTGGATGCGCAGGCCGCCTGCCACGTTCAAATAAACGTCATGACCTGACAGCTTCACCCCGCAATGGGCCTCCAGCACCGCCAGCACCATCGAGAGCCGGCTGGGGTCCCACCCCACCACGGCGCGGCGTGGCGTGCCGAGCGAGGTGGGTGCAACCAGCGCCTGCAGTTCGACCAGCACCGGACGCGTGCCCTCGATGCCGGCGAACACGGCGGTGCCCGGACTGCCGAGATCGCGTTCCGACAAGAACAATTCGGAGGGATTGGAGACTTCGCGCAAGCCCAGGCCCGTCATCTCGAACACGCCGATCTCGTCGGTCGGGCCGAACCGGTTCTTCACCGCGCGCAGAATCCGGAATTGCTGCGAGCCTTCGCCCTCGAACGACAGCACCGCGTCGACCATGTGCTCGACCACGCGGGGGCCGGCGATCTGGCCGTCCTTGGTGACATGGCCGACCAGGATAATCGCAGCACCGCTCCGTTTGGCGAACCGGATCAGCGCCTGCGCCGACGCCCGCACCTGGGTCACGGTGCCCGGCGCGGACTCGACCGTGTCCGTCCACATGGTCTGGATCGAATCGATGACGATCAGCCGCGGCACTGCGCCTTCCGACAAAGTGGAGACGATATCCTCCACTGACGTCTCCGCGGCGAGCTGCACCGGCGCGTCGGCAAGCCCAAGGCGCTCGGCGCGCAGCCGCACCTGGGCGACCGCTTCTTCGCCGGAAATATACACCGCGCGGTGGCCGGCCCGCGCCAGCATGCTGGTGGCCTGTGTGAGCAGCGTCGATTTGCCGATGCCGGGATCGCCGCCGACCAAGAGCACCGAGCCGCGGACGAAGCCGCCGCCGGTGACACGATCGAGCTCCGCCATCCCGGAGGACAGGCGAGGGGCCTCCTGGCTCTTGCCGGTCAGGCTTTCCAGCGCGAACGTGCGGCCCTTGCGTCTGGAACGGATCGAGACCGGCATCGAGGTGGCGCCGGTTGTGTCCTCCTCGGCCAGCGTGTTCCACTCGCCGCAGGATTCGCACTTGCCCTGCCAGCGGTTATAGGCCGCGCCGCAGTTCTGGCAGACAAAGGAAAGGGCGGATTTGGCCATACGGAACGGAATCGCGGTCAGGGGGACTGTGCCGCGTTCCATAGCATGGAAAGGCCCGGCGGATGCGAGCAGAAAGGCGGTCGCCTCGTTCGCGACCGCCCATCACTCACCGGCAATCGGCCAAGCTCAATAAATCAGGCCCGTGCCGGGCGGCTTTTCGAGCGCTGCTGCCAAGGTCTTGTAATGCTCGCAGTCGGTTCCGCAGATCTCCGCGATCCGGCGCAGATGATAGAGCGCCTGTTCGCGGTTGCCCTGTTCGATCTGCCAAAGACCGTAATACTGCCAGGTCAGCACAAAGTTCGGATCGGCTTTCAGCGCGCGCTGGTACCAGAGTTGGGAAAGCTTGTAGTCGCCGAGCTTGCGGTAGGAGTAGCCGATGAGATTGGCCACATTGGGTTGGTCGTCATTGCCGAGCGCCTTCAGCTGCTCGATCGCAGCCGCATAGTCGTTGCGCTGATAGATCGTGTCGTAGGCCGCGCGGTAACCTTTGGCGAAGGCGGGGTCGTCGAAGCTGGATTGCTTGCTCGCCTTCTTGGCCTTGTGGGTGTGAGTGGCTTTCGTGCCCGATGGCGCAGGGTTGGAAGACGGAGAAGTCGACGTCGCGGGGTCGCCACCGCCGCCCCCGCCGCCACCACCACCACCACCACCGCCTCCTGCAGCCATCAGCGGTAGAGGAGCCGCCATCAGCGCCACCGAAAGCGTTGCCAGCGTCACAAACCTGATCATCGACGAGTTAGCCATGCAAACCTCCTGCGCGGTGAAGCCCCCGATCCAGACGCCCCTGTTAACCCCAGGTTGCGTGAAACATTCCCGAGTCTTTCCATGACATCAGATTTAGTTTGTGACAGCCAGGATGTAGCCTCCGGCCTCTGCGGCCTCTCTTGCGAACTTCGCATGCGAAGGGACGCTGGAAATCTGAGATTGCGGTGAGGTTTTGGTTCAGAATTGTTGGCGAACTCGCGAGCCGCACTGAAGAAAATGTCTGACCACCACACCAGGGCTGCTGCTTCAGGGTGATTGCGTTGCGTTCCAGAGCATGGAGAGGCCGGCCGCGATCATGATGCCGTCCATCACCAGGCGGAAAAGATCGGGTTCGAGCTTGAGCACGAAGCGCTTGGCAACGAACGCGCCCGACATCAGCGAAGCGCCGGCGACAAATCCCTTCAATGCCACATCCGGGGTCAGCGCGCCGAAACGCTGGAAGGTCACGGATTTGCTGAGGTAGAGACCGAGCGAGCTTGCGGCCTCGGTAGCAAGGAAACCGCCCCGCGTCAGGCCGTAGAACAGGAACAGCGGCACGCTCAACGGTCCGGTCGACACCACGATGCCCGTGAGATAGCCGATGACCGCGCCGCCAACCGCCAGATGCCAAAGCCGGGCCTTCAGCTGATGCCGCGCCAGCCAGTGCCGCACCGGTACCATCGCAATCAGGAACAGTCCGATCGAAAGATCGACCGCATGCGGGGGCAGCGCCAGGAGCGTGCGCGCGCCAAGGGCCGCGGCGGGAACTCCCGTGACGGAGTAGACGGCGCAGGCACGCCAGTCGACCTCGCGCCACCACGCGAGAATACGTGACAGGTTCGCCATCACGGCGGCAATCGCCATGATCGGCACGGCTTGCTTCGGTCCGTACTCGTAGACGAGGACCGGCATCAGCATGATTGAGGAACCGGTGCCGACGATGCCCGAGATAGTGCCGGCGACGAGGCCGACGATGAGGACGAACAGGACGCCCAAGAACAGGGGACTCCGCGATCCCGGTTTAACGGAAGGTTGCCCTCCAGCAATAGGCTGGTGTGTCTGTGAAACACAACCCGGATGAAAATCGGTGGTCCGGCAATCACTGCTGACACAAAGCTGGCAGCAGGGACCGATTAGGTACTTACGGCGGCACCGGCATCGTTGCCGACCAAAGAGGGAACCAGGCCATGACCATCAAGGGAAGCTGCCATTGCGGCGGCACGCAGTTCGAAGTGAGCGAGGCGCCCGGCAGTGTGACGCGCTGCACGTGCTCGCTTTGTTCGAAGCGCGGTGCGTTATGGGCGTATTACACGCCGGCGCAGTTTCGCCTGACGACGCCGGAGGAGAAGGTCGCGACCTATCAATGGCGCACCCGTACCGTCAAACATCATTTCTGTGCCAGTTGCGGTTGTGGCACCTATTCCGAGTCGCCTGACTGGTCCACGGGTAAGGCGGATTTCGACAATCTCCGCGTCGGCGTCAATGCGCGACTGCTGGATGATTTCGATCTCGACGCCGTGCCGGTGACGGTGATCGACGGCAAGAATTTATGGTGACGCAGGCCCGGGCAAGGCCGCTCCTGGTTGACCCGCGGTATCGGCCGAGACGGAAAATGTCCGCTTATTGGCCGACCGGCCGGCTAACTCAGCACGATCCACGCCGGCGCATGGTCGCTGGCGCCGTCCTCGCCGCGCACCTTGCGGTCGACGCCGGCCTTGATGAGCCGCGGCGCCAGCGCCGGGCTTAGCAGGAGATGATCAAGCCGTAGCCCTGCGTCGCGTGGCCAGCGATTTCGCTTGTAGTCCCAGAAGGTGAACATCGGCTTGGTCGGATGCAGCGTTCTGATTGCATCAGTCCAGCCTTGCGCCAGCAACGCCTGAAACGCCGCGCGGCTCTTGGGCTGGATCAGCGCGTCCTTGTCCCATGATCGCGTCGGATAGATGTCGAGGCCGGTGGGCGCAACGTTATAATCGCCGGCGAGCACGACCGGCAGGTCCTGCTTGAGAAATTTGGCGGCGTGCGATTTCAATCGCCTGAACCAGTCGAGCTTGTAGTCGAATTTCGGCCCGGGCTGCGGATTGCCGTTCGGCAGATAGAGGCAGGCGATGACGATGCCGCGGACCGCAGCTTCGACATAGCGCGCCTCCTTGTCGGCGGGATCGCCCGGCAGCGCGGTGCGGATCAACACCGGATCGGCTTTCCGCGCCAGGATGGCGACGCCGTTCCAGGTCTTTTGTCCGCGCCAAACCGCGCCATAGCCGGCCTTTTCGATTGCCGGCAGAGGAAAGTCGGCCTCCGCCGATTTCAGTTCCTGCAGGCAGACGATATCGGGCTTGGCCGTACCTAGCCACCGCAACAGGTTCGGCAGGCGGCGGTTGATATTGTTGATATTGAATGTCGCGATCTTCATGTACAGAGATCAGAGCTGGGCTCGTCGACAGCCACTGGAGATCCTATCTTGAAACTGCGTTTCGCCATTCTCCTTATCTCGCTCGGATTCTCCAGCGCGGCTTTCGCGCAGACTGCGGCGACCGACCAGCGCGGCGCATGCAAGACCGACTATCAGAAATACTGCGCCGGCACTGCGCCCGGCGGCGGACGGATCGTCGCCTGTCTGAGCAAGCAGCGTGACCAGCTCAGCGACGCCTGCAGGAAGGCGCTCGACACCCGGAAACAATAGGCCGCGTCAGGCCGAAGCCTTCCGTTGGGCAGTTTCGTGGGCAGTCATTTCAGCAGTCTGTTGGACCAGTTCGGCCATCCCGCCCTTGTAGATCCTGGCGTAACGCGAGCCGAGGCTGGTCAGCACGTTGTAGCCGATGGTTCCGTAATGGTGGGCAAGTTCGTCAACCGTGATGCCCTCGCCGATCAGCGTCACCAGGTGCCCGCGCCGCGCGGCATTCGGCGGCAGATCGGTGATGTCGATGGCTGTCAGGTCCATCGAAATGCGGCCTGCGACCGGGCAACGCTTGCCGGCGACCATGACCTCGGCGCCGCGGGTTCCGTCGTTGGCGCTGGCCGCGCGGAAATATCCATCCGCGTATCCGACCGACACGATGGCGAGCTTCGTCGGCCGGCGCGCGGTCCATGTTCCGCCATAGCCGACGGTCTCGCCGCGCTCGATGGTGCGGATCTGCACGATCCGGCTTTTCAGCTCGACGACCGGCAGCATCGGGTTGTCGGCCTCGGGCGTCGGATTGACGCCGTACAAGGCCGCACCAGGCCGCACCAGGTCGAATTGGAAGGGCGCGCCGAGAAACAGCGCTGATGAATTCGATAGTGACGCCGGCACACCGGAGAAGAGGCTGGCGATCTCGCGAAACGCGGAAAGTTGCCGCGCATTCACGGGGTTGTGGAGCTGCTCGGAGGAGACGAGATGGCTCATCACCAGCGTAATGCCATGGTCGCCGGCGTTGATCCTGGGAACAATGCCTTGCGCTTCGGTCATCGTCAGCCCAAGCCGGTTCATCCCGGTGTCAATCTGAATGGCGGCGCCGCCGGACCAGCCCGAGCGCCGGCAGAACACGTCCCATTCCGCAAGCTCGTTGAGGTCGCCGATTACCGGCTTGCAATCGATCTTGGCGTAGGCGTCGCCGGTGTTCTGGAAAAAACCGTTGAGTACGTAGATCGCCGCTGTCGACGGCAGCGCCGCTCGCGCGGCGCGCGCTTCATCGAGGGTTGCGACAAAGAAGGTCTTGCAACCGGCCGCAGCAAGCGCGCGGGCGACCGGTTCGACGCCGCAACCATACGCGTTCGCCTTGATGACTCCGGCGCATTCGGCGGGCACCGCGGCTTTCTCGAGCTTGCGCCAGTTCGCAACGATGGCGTCGAGATCGACAGTCAGGATGCCGGTCGCGCTGGCAAGCGCGGCGGCCTGGTTCGCCGCCGGCGAGAGGAGGGAATGCGCCGGTATCAGCTTCGGGTCGGAGGCGATGTTCATAATTTCGCTATTTTACGCCCGACGGCGGCCAGGTTCAACAGCGCGAGGACATCAACAAGCCATCAATATGCCCGATCCGGGACTTGGCCATCCTGGCTGAGGTCGCCGAAGCGCGTGACGCTGGCCTCGAAGTGCAACTCGACCGAGCCGGTCGGACCATGGCGCTGCTTGCCGATGATGACTTCGGCCTTGCCATGCGCGAGGTCCATTTCGGTCTGCCATTTCTCGTATTCGGGGGTACCGGCGCGGGGCTCCTTGTTGGCGAGATAATATTCTTCGCGGTAGACGAACATGACGACGTCGGCGTCCTGCTCGATCGAGCCGGATTCGCGCAAATCCGACAATTGCGGACGCTTGTCGTCGCGGTTCTCCACCTGGCGCGACAATTGCGATAGCGCGATCACGGGAACATTGAGCTCTTTGGCCAGCGCCTTGAGACTGGTCGTGATCTCCGTGACCTCCTGGACGCGGTTGTCGTTGCCTCTCTTTCCCGAACCTTGCAGCAGCTGAATGTAGTCGATGACGATGAGGTCGAGCCCCTTTTGCCGCTTCAACCTGCGCGCCCGCGCGGTGAGCTGCGAAATCGACAGGCCGCCGGTTTCGTCGACGTAGAACGGCAGCGACTGCAGTTCGATCGAATAGTCGCGGATCTTTTCGAAATCGGCCTCGGTGATGCCGCCGCGACGGATCGAACTCGATGGAATGCCGGTGCGCTCGGCGATGATGCGCGTGGCGAGTTGTTCGCCCGACATTTCGCAGGAGAAGAAGCCGACGACGCCGCCATTGACCGCCCTGGTCGTGCCATCGACCTGGACTTCGCCGCGATAGGCCCTGGCGACATTGAAGGCGATGTTGGTCGCAAGCGAGGTCTTGCCCATGCCCGGACGGCCCGCGATGATGATCAGGTCGGAGGGCTGCAGGCCGCCCATCTTGGTGTCGAGGTCGCGCAGCCCCGTGGCGATGCCCGATAGCTTGCCGTCACGCTGGAACGCCTTGGCGGCCATGTCGACGGCGACCGTGAGGGCCTGCGCGAAGCGCTGGAATCCGCCGTCATAGCGACCGGTTTCCGCGAGTTCGTACAGCCTGCGCTCGGCGTCCTCGATCTGGGCCCGCGGCGCAAAATCCACCGGCGCCTCATAGGCGACATTGACCATGTCCTCGCCGATGCCGATCAGGTCGCGCCGCAGCGCCAGATCGTAGATGGTGCGCCCGTAGTCCTGGGCATTGATGATCGTGGTCGCTTCGGCCGCAAGACGGGCCAGGTACTGGCCGACCGTCATTCCGCCAATGTCGGTCTCGGCCGGCAGGAACGTCTTCAGGGTCACGGGGGTGGCGACCTTGCCCATCCGGATCAGGCTTCCAGCCGTCTCGTAGATCGTCTGGTGCAACGGCTCGAAAAAGTGCTTGGGCTCGAGGAAGTCGGACACCCGGTAGAAGGCGTCGTTGTTGACCAGGACGGCGCCTAACAGGCCCTGTTCCGCCTCGATATTGTGCGGTGCGGTTCGATAGGCCGGCGTCGGCGTATCCGGGGCGAGCTTGAGGACGTTCGAATCAGTCAAAGCCATGGCAGGTATGTTTTTTCAAATTCCGAGTCGGAGGAGGGCGACGGGGGTCGCGATAAGGCGCCACTCCCGTGCCTTAAGAAAGGACGCGTATGTCTTTTGCCCGATTCACACAATCCGATGTGCAAATCTTACTTCACCGATCGCGTTTGTGCTTGACGCGATTCGGCCAAAGACCGGCGACCTGGTGCCGCCGACTTGAAGTTGCTGAGGACGTCAACGAATCAGGAGTTTCGGAAAGTGGGCAATACTTTCCCTGACGCCGAACTGGCTGCCCGCGTGCGGGACTTTCATTGAAGATTTCAAGGCCCAGCCTGAACCTTCGGGCCTGCAGGTGGACTTGCCGCACAGGCGATCCGTGTGCCGATCCACTGTCCACGCGCCGGCTCAGGTCACCAGCAGGTAAATCAGCGCGATCAGGGCAGCTGCGACACCGATCACGATCAAGGCGTGATCAATGCGGAGATCGTCCTTGATATCGAACATGGGTTTGCCGGTTTCGGAGGTCTTGGTGAGCATGTCGGCATGCCTAGCGCAGTTTCCCCCGCGGTAATGTGAGGTAGCTCACACCCGTTCCGGTTTCGTGCTGGCGCGACTCGGGACTGTTGCGAGAGAGGATGGCAATGGAGCCGCGTGCCGTGGCGGGCGGCTTCAATTCGCAGACCGGCCGAAATGCTCTGGCAGGACTATTCCCCGGCGATCTTCAACTGTGGCCGACTGCCTTGCTCCCGGACCCGCAGTTTTGCCTCTTCGCGGCCAATGTAGTCGCGCGTCACCGGCACCACACCCTGGCGCTTGGTGAGCTGGATCTGGAAATTCATCAGGTTCTGCTTGCGGAACGATATCTCGGAGGCGGCAAGGTAAAATTCCCACATCCGTGCGAAGCGTTCGTCATAGAGCTGAACCGCTTCCTCCCACCGCGCGATGAAACGCTCGCGCCATGCCCCCAGCGTTTCGGCGTAATGCAGCCGCAGGATTTCGATGTCGCAGACCAGAAGGCCTGCGCGCTCGATCGCCGGCATGACCTCGGACAGGGCAGGAATGTACCCGCCGGGGAAAATGTACTTCGTGATCCAGGGGTTGGTGACGTTCGGTCCTTCCGAACGGCCGATCGAATGCAGCATCATGATGCCGTCGTCGGTGAGCAGTTCCGCGCAGCGTTTGAAGAAGGTCTCGTAGAAGTTGACCCCGACATGCTCGAACATGCCGACCGATACGATGCGGTCGAACGGGCCGGTGACATCCCGGTAATCCGTCAGGAGGAAACGCGCCGACTGTGTCAGATTCTTCTCCGCCGCGCGGGCGTTCGACACCTGCAATTGTTCCGTCGAGAGCGTTACGCCGGTGACGTGGGCGCCTGCGATCTCTGCGAGATAGAGGCCGAGCCCGCCCCACCCCGACCCGATGTCCAGGACGCGATCCGTGTGTCCGACCAAGAGCTTAGCGGTGAGGTGACGCTTCTTGGCGAGTTGGGCATCATCGAGCGTGGTCTGCGGCGTCTCGAAATACGCGCAGCTGTACTGCTTGTCGGCATCGAGAAACAGCGAATAGAGCCGACTGTCGAGATCGTAATGGTGAGCGACATTGCTGCGCGCGCGGCTGCGGAAATTGAACTGTTGGGGATAGCGCGCCAGATAGCGCAACCACCATTGCAGCTTGCCCCAGCGTGGCATCACCTCGGGCTGATCCATCAGGATCGCCAAGGCATCGATGATCGTTCCCCGTTCAATGACGAAATCTCCGTCCATGAAGACTTCGCCAAGCGCAAGCTCCGGGTCCATGAGGATCCGGATTTGGGCCTTGCGGGTGCGGAAGCGCGCCGTCACGGGCGTGCCGGGTTCCGTCGCCGCAGGTGAAACTGTCGCCGCGCGCGGTCGTGAACGTGATTGATCCACGGCGAATGAACTGACTGAGAAGATAACGCAACAAACGGTCCATCGACACCACCCAACGAGTGATCCCGCGAGATGCTGACTTACCCGGCCGCACAACTCGATACAGTGAGAACCGCTTGGTTCCCACGCACGCCCGATCATAATTATTCCGATACGGCGCGGTACCGCGTTGGAGACAAAGCGGATATTCCAAAATATCGCGTTCACGCAGTTGCGTGATCTGTGTGCTTCCATTCGCGCGATAATCGGCTAAAAGGTGACCTCCGTCCGTGGCTGGTGCCCACTTTCACGAATTTTGCAAAGTCATGGGCTACTCACAAGCTTATGATTCTGGTGCGGCTTTTCGATTTGACGTTGCTGGGCCGAACTCGCCGCTTGCGGGACAGGAACTTCAAATCGGCGGCACGAGTCCAGTGTTTCGGCTCTTGTCTTCGCTGTCCGAAACTGTAGCGAAGATTGGGGTCGAAGGGACGCTCGCAAGAATATGAATTTAGTGCGGTTTTTGGACCTTCGCTATGACGAGGCGCGGACATACGATGGCGAATGTCGTGCTCGCGACGCTGGGCGTGACGGACGCATCTGGAGGACTGGAATGTTGAGCCGAGCGCTCGGTTTGGCGACGGTGATGCTTGTGGTGAGCAGTCTTGCGGCAGAGCAGGCGCAGGCGCAGGCGCAAAATCTCGAAGCCGGCAAGAGTCCCTCCCAGATCTTCGCGGGAACCTGCACCGTCTGCCACAAGAGCCCGCGGGGGTTGTTGAAGACGGTTGCTCCCGGGTCGCTGCCCGGTTTTCTGCGCCAGCACTACACCACAAGCAGCGACATGGCCGGCGTACTCGCCTCCTTTTTGATATCGAATGGGGCAACCGATGCGCGCTTTGCCGGAACCCAGCAAAAAGGCACCAAGGAAGGGACCAAGGAAACGAGCAGAGAGTCGACGAAGGATGCGCCGCCCGATCAGGTCGAACGTGTCAGCCACAGGCAGCGACCGGGCGCAGCATCCCCTCAGGAGAGCCAGGACACGCGCCATGCGTCGCGACCTGACGCCGACACCCAGCCTCCGTCGCAGGCCCTGAGTGAGCGCGGCCCCGAGGGTCGCAAAATGTCGGCCAAGCAAAAGCTGAGCAGGCGCGGGAAGCCGGGGGACGAACTCCCGAAGCCTGAGCCTGCGAGCGGCGAAACCTCCCGAACTGATGCCGCCAAGACTGAGCCCGCCAAACCCGAGGGTGACAGGCCAACCGGCGAGAGCCAATCTGAATCCGCCAAGGTTGAACCGGCAGCGGAGCCCGGCGGCGAGACGTCGGCGTTGCGGGCCGATCCGGTTCCGCCCGTTACGCCCGCGCCGCCTGCCGCCACACCCAGTCCGTTACCTGCGACCTCCGCGGCTGCCTCCAGCAGCGGGTCTGAAACTCCGGCTATGTCATTCGCCGCACCGACACCCGCGCCGGCGCTGACGATCTCCGCGCCGCCGCCGCTTCCGCCCGTTCCCCCTGCGGGACCGCCGGCGCCGCCGATTTCCCAATAGCCGCGACGCGCGGACGATCATCGCGGAACCCGCGTTGGGCTCGATCGCGATGCGCGAAAGGGACTGCGCTCAAGGGGCAATATAACGCCGAAATGGCGTGTTCGACGTTTTGTGCAATGGAATCAGTCATGCCCGGCCTGAATGGGCCGGGCATCTTGCACAGATGGCTGCGATGAAATGAGGCGCGCTACTTTTCCGAAGCTGCCTCGGACTGCGGCTCTTCCTCGTGCTGGGCCTCCGGATCGAAGAACTCGCCGGCCGCGGCGATCGCTTCGGCGGCGGCATCCTGATCTTCCTGGCGGGTCGAGATGTCCTCGCCGCGATTGATGCGCTCGGCTTCGTCCGCGCTGCGCGCCACCGTCACGGTCACCTCGACCTCGACCTCCGGATGCACGGCGATCGAAACCTTGTGCTTTCCGATGGTCTTGATCGGTGCGTCCAGCATCACCTGGCTGCGGTCGATGCTGGTGCCCTGGCTCTCGAAGGCAGTAACGATGTCGCGAACGCTGACCGATCCGAACAATTGACCGGTTTCGGAGGCCTGACGCAGCACGATGACGTTCTGGCCGTTGACCTTCTCTGCGACCTTGGTCGCTTCGCCCTTGGCTTTGAGATTGCGGGTCTCGAGTTCGGCCTTCATGCCGTCGAACTTCGATCGATTTTCGGCGGTCGCACGCAGTGCCTTGCCGCGCTTCAACAGAAAATTGCGGGCAAATCCGTCCCTGACTTTGACGACTTCGCCCATCTGGCCAAGCTTGGCGACACGTTCCAGCAAAATGACTTCCATATTCGTTCTCCTTGAAGTGACGAGGGTTCGAGTTTGAAGGGTGATCTCTAGGGCACGGGGAGCGGCGGCGGCCGACTGCGCAAGAAGCGTTGGCGAAACCCGAACACGGCATCGGCAAGTCCCAGCGCAACCATGGCGAGGACCGGCCACCCGAACACCACGGCAATCGCGTAGGCCGAGCCCAACCAGAACGCGCGGCTCTTCAGCGCGAGCGACAATGTGTGCAGGACTGCAAAGCCGACCAAGGCATAGGCCAGCAACAGCGCCGAGGTGACGATCCTGGCGCCAATAGCCGGCAATCCGCCGCTGAAGCAGAATGCGATCGCCGCGCACAGCACGGCGAGCGTCATTGGTGGCAGCGCCACGCTCTTCAGATCAGGCCAGGGGCGAAGCAGCCGACCGGACGTCGCCGTGATCTTGCCGGCGAGCCAGAGATTGAGCGTCAGCGTCATCATGGCGACGCCAGCTGCCGCCGCCGGCGCGACGCTGACGAGCCTGTCGATCCATTGTTCGGTTTCGCCGTCGGCGGCCACGCCATCGTGCTGTCCAAGGATCCGCAGCAGAAACTGCCGCAACGCATCGGTAATGGAGAGCGCATCCGCACCCAGCGTAAGCAGCGCCGCCATCGTGGTGAGCGCGGCAAAGCCTACGATCCACAACAGGATCCGTCCGACGGGATACCATTCCATTGCGGGTGTCGCCGGGGACGCTTCGTCGCCCGGTGCGTGGCCGCCGACGGGGCGACCAAGCAAGCCCAGGTGTCCGAGCCACCACGCAGGCAACGCGACCGTGACCGCAAACGCTACGCAGTAGGGAAGACCGAAAATCGCGCCGAGGCTCGCGGCCGCCGCGATGCCGCCGATGCTGCCGCAGAGCGGCCCCCACGCCAGCGTGGCCACCATCAATGGCAGCGGCGCCAGATAAAACAGGACGAGCGAGATCAGTGCCCCGGAGATGATCGAGGCGAACATCAGGGCCGACGCAGAGCCGGCCGCCATGGCGATGAGAACGAATGCGATCATCAGCTGTCCCGCCCCTTTCGAGCGGTTAGAGGTTCTTGGAGAACCCCAACCATCGGCGACCGGACGACCCGGAAGCCTTATGAGAGATTCGACCCCCGCGGCGAAGCGCGCCGCGGGGGCGCCGTACCTATCGAATAACGTAAGGCAAGAGGCCGAGGAAGCGCGCGCGCTTGATCGCACGCGCAAGTTCGCGTTGCTTCTTGGCCGAGACGGCTGTGATGCGGCTCGGCACGATCTTGCCGCGCTCCGAGACATAACGCATCAGCAGCTTGGAATCCTTGTAGTCGATCTTCGGCGCGTTCGGACCCGTGAACGGACAGGTCTTGCGGCGGCGGAAGAACGGACGGCGTGCACCAGCTTCTGCCATTCGCCTTACTCCTCTTCCACGACTTCGACGTCTTCGCGCGGGCGACGCGGGCCGCGGTCGCCGCGGAAGCCGCCCTCGCGATCACCGCGGAAACCGCCCTCACGATCGCCGCGGAAACCGCCGCCGCGGTCATCGCGTTCGCGATCGCGATCCGCCTTGCGCATCATTGCGGACGGTCCTTCCTCAAGCTCTTCGACGCGAACGCTGAGATAGCGCAGCACGTCTTCGCTGATCCGTTCCTGCCGCTCGATCTCGGCGATGGCCGCCGAGGGGGCATCGATGTTGAGCAGCACGAAATGCGCCTTGCGATTCTTGGCAATGCGGTAGGTGAGGGAACGTACGCCCCAGCTTTCGGTCTTGGTGACCTTGCCGCCGAGTTGCTGCACGATGCCCGTCATCTGGGCAGTCAATTCATCGACCTGCTGGGGGCTCGCGTCCTGGCGCGCGAGAAAAACATGCTCATAAAGAGGCATGGATGTCCTTTCCTGATGTTGGCGCGGCTACCGGCGTCAAGCCCTTCGAGCCCTTCGGAAAGGACTCGGGGAGTAGCTCAGAAGGCGGAAACACGGGACGACGGACCGACTGGCCCTGCCACATCAAGTTCGCCGGGAAGGTGAATTTGCTGAGACCGTCCGTTCAGCTTCCGGCCGGAAACCACGGATGGCGCGGGTTATACGGATTTTGACCGAAATGGCAAGAGCGAGCGATAGGTTCCCATTTCCCACCTCTCCAAGCCGGCCATCCCGGCATCGGGTACGGGAACGAGTCCAACCTTCAGCGCGCCATGGGCCACAAAAATGCCCTTGCCGAGCCGCTTGGCCTCGTACAGAGCCCGGTCCGCCGATCGCAGCAGCTCATCGGGGGTTTCGCCGTCATCCGGCGCGCACGCGCTGCCAATGCTTATCCCGATATGGACCATTGCCGGAATCCCGAGATCAAATGGCTGCGCAATGCTGGCAATGATGCGTTCGGCAGTCCTCTTCGCGTCGTCTGAGGAGATCACGGGCAGCAAGATGACGAACTCATCGCCGCCAATGCGGGATATGAAATCGGACGAACGAACGCAGTTGCGCAGCCGCTGTGCTACCTCGACAAGTACAGCATCGCCTGCGGCGTGGCCAAGGCTGTCGTTGATCTCCTTGAAGCCATCGAGATCGAGGCAGAACACCATGAATTCCTGGCGCAGCTTGCCGTGCGCGGAGCGTAACCCTCTGAGGAGTTCGTCGAAGCGTTGCAGATTGAGGGCACGGTTCGGCAGGCCGGTGAGCGGATCGTGCAGGGCCAGACGGCGATTTTCACGCTCGGAATGATGGAGATGGAGCAGGATCTTGGAATTCTCCAGCATGACGAAGATCACACCGGTCGCATAAAGAGGAAGTTGGATGCCGATCAGGAACAGATAAGGGATCGGTGAAAGGAGCGCTGCGAACGCGAATGGGAACGCCATGATCGATATGATGATGGTGCCATAGCGCGGCGTGCCGGCGTCACGCGAGGCAACCCCTCCCATGAGGCTCGCGATGGCGACTCCCGCCATCAGGATCAGCGGCCATTCGCCGGATACGACACATTCGTAGCAGCCGGCCGACAAAACGCTGAAAGCGAGCAGTCCAGCCGAAACCGAAGCGGTGGTGTTTCCCATTCGACCCGAAGCGTCCGCCCTGATGAAAGCGATCATGACCAAAAGCCGGGTGCTGCCTGCGGCGAGTTGCCCGAGCAGCCACACATATGCCCACGGCTCGGCGCTTATGGCAGCGGCGACCGCCGCCAGCAGGACCGAACATGCCGTGGCAACGATCAGTGTCTTTGGCTTGGCCAGGCTTTGACGAGCGAGATCCCTTTTGATTTCCGGCGGTGCCTCGCTAAGTGACCCGAGGACCCAATCGACAGAGCTGTGCAGCGCCCGGCGGAGCAGGTACTCTGGTCGGTTCTGTTGCTCTTCCTGAGCCAAACCTGTCGACATGTTTTTCAATTCGGATGGCATTTGGATCACGTTGGGCGACAGGAATTTATCATGCCTTAAAGGGCGCCACCGATTTGCGTCAGTGTTAAGTTTGCGTACCGGCGAAGGGTTTTGCGCCGTTTTTCCGTATTTCGACGGATCGATCTGGCTTGGTGCGCCTGCAAAACGAGGCCGGCACACGCCGGCCCTGGACTGGCTGGCGCTTGACAGCGCGACCGTCATCGGTGTCTTACGGCCGAACTTTGGGGGATTTACTGCGACTTTCAGGGGTGCCGATGACGGCAGCATTTACTTTTCCGGGGCAAGGCTCTCAGGCGATGGGGATGGGCAAGGCCCTGGCCGAGGCGTTTCCGGCCGCACGGGCCGTGTTCGACGAGGTGGACGCGGCACTCGGCGAGAAGCTGACGGCCATTATCTGGGAGGGCCCGGCGGAGACGCTTCAGCTCACCGAGAACGCCCAGCCGGCGCTGATGGCGGTGTCGCTCGCCACGCTGCGCGTGCTGGAGACCGAGGCTGGATTTTCCGTGGGACGGGATGCTGCCTTTGTGGCGGGGCACTCGCTGGGCGAATATTCCGCGCTTGCCGCCGCCGGCAGCCTCTCGATCACCGATACCGCGCGCCTGCTGCGCACCCGCGGGCTGGCCATGCAGAAAGCGGTGCCTGTCGGGGCTGGCGCCATGGCAGCACTTCTCGGGCTCGATTATGAGGCGGCCATGGCCGTCGCCAACGAGGCCGCTCAGGGGCAGGTATGCCAGGCTGCCAACGACAATGGCGGCGGTCAGGTGGTGGTGTCCGGTGACAAGGCCGCCGTCGATCGTGCGGTCGAAATCGCCAAAGGCAAGGGCGCGAAGCGCGCCATGCTGCTGCCGGTGTCGGCACCGTTTCATTGCCGGCTGATGCAACCGGCGGCCGATGCCATGGCCGAGGCGTTGGCTGGCGTGATCATCAAGAGACCGGCTTCACCACTGGTGGCGAACGTGCTCGCAACGGCAATTGTCGATCCGGACGAGATTCGTCGCCGGCTGATCGAGCAGGTCACGGGGACCGTGCGCTGGCGCGAGTCGGTCGCCTTCATGGCGGCCCAGGGCGTGACGCGGTTCTTCGAAATCGGCGCCGGCAAGGTGCTGAGCGGGCTCGTCAAGCGCATCGCCGCGGGCGCCACCGGAATCTCGGTCGGCGGACCCGGCGATATTGCCGCTGCAAGAGCGGGATTGCAGGCCGCGCAGTCGGCGTAGGGAGACAATGATGTTCGATCTGACTGGCAGGATGGCGCTGGTAACCGGCGCGACCGGCGGTATTGGGAGCGCGATCGCGCAGGCGCTGCACGCACAGGGTGCAACCGTTGCGGTTTCCGGCACGCGCCGCGAGGTGCTCGATGCGCTGGCAAGCAAGCTTGGCGAGCGGGTCCACGTGCTGCCGTGCAATCTGTCGGACGCGGCCGAGGTCGAGGCCTTGGTGCCGGCGGCCGAGCAGGCCATGGGTCAGCTCGACATTCTCGTCGCCAATGCCGGAATCACCAGGGACAACCTTTTTGTCCAATTGCGCGACGAGGACTGGGACGAGGTCATCAAGGTCAACCTGACGGCGACTTTTCGCCTCGCCCGGGCCGCGACCAAGCTGATGATGCGCAAGCGATTCGGCCGCATCATCGCGATCACGTCCGTAGTCGGGGTGACGGGAAATCCGGGGCAGGGCAACTATACCGCATCGAAGGCCGGACTGATCGGGATGATCAAGACGCTCGGCGCCGAGTACGCCAAGCGCAATGTGACCGCCAATTGCATCGCACCAGGATTCATCAAGACCCCGATGACGGACGCGCTCAACGACAAGCAGCGCGAGACCATTCTTTCCAAGGTCCCGGCCGGGCGGCTGGGGACGCCGGAGGATATCGCGGCAGCGGCGGTGTATCTGAGCTCCAATGAAGCCGCCTATGTCACCGGGCAGACGATTCACGTTAACGGCGGAATGGCCATGGTCTGAACCGCCTGCCGGTCCGTCCAATGCGGCGAAAAGCCTTTTTCGGGGTTGACCGGGGCTTGTAGTCAAGGCTTTCGAAGTATGATAACCGGACCGCCAACGGATTGGCAAAGAACGCCATTGCAGGATTTCCAAACCCTGTATATTGGCGGGGAGGAGCTTGCCGTCGTTCGCCGGGCCTTCCGTTGATGCGGGGCCAAATCAGAGTATTTGCGCGATTGCGAAGGAAGTTTTACGACCGTGATGATTGATTTCATTCAGGGGTCGGAATCAGGGGAACAAGCACGAGGTTGAACGATGAGTGAGATTGGCGAGCGGGTTAAGAAGATCGTGGTCGAACACCTTGGTGTTGAGCCCGAAAAAGTGGTCGACAACGCGAGCTTCATTGACGACCTCGGCGCCGACAGTCTCGACACCGTGGAGCTCGTGATGGCCTTTGAGGAAGAGTTCGGCTGCGAGATTCCAGACGATGCCGCGGAAACCATTTTGACCGTCGGCGACGCCACGAAATTTCTGGAAAAGAACGCGAAGAGCTGACGCCCCTGCGTCTATCAATGAGGCCGGCCCGACTGTACTCGCTCGGGCTTCCACCGGCGCGATGCGGCGGACCCTGATTGTCGGGTTGGAGTTGATTGGATGAGGCGGGTTGTCGTTACGGGCCTCGGCATGGTGTCGCCACTTGGCTGTGGCGTCGAGCCGACCTGGAAACGCATCCTCAACAGCGAGAGCGGTGCAAGAAGGATCGATACCTTCGAGGTATCCGATCTGCCTTGCCAGATCGCCTGTGTGGTGCCGCGCGGCGACGGGACCAACGGCACTTTCAATCCCGATCACTGGATGGAGCCGAAAGACCAGCGCAAGGTCGACGACTTCATCATTTTCGCGATGGCGGCGGCGCGCCAGGCGCTCGACGATGCCGATTGGCATCCTGCCACCGAAGAGGAGCGTTGCGCCACCGGCACCTTGATAGGCTCCGGTATCGGCGGACTGTCGGGCATTGCTGATACGGCGCTGCTGCTCAAGGAGCGCGGACCGCGAAAGGTCTCGCCGTTCTTCATTCCCGGACGCCTGATCAACCTCGCTTCGGGCTACGTGTCGATCGAGCACGGCCTCAAGGGTCCAAACCATGCCGTGGTCACGGCCTGTTCGACCGGGGCGCATGCGATCGGGGATGCGAGTCGCTTGATCGCGCTCGGCGATGCCGATGTGATGGTCGCCGGCGGCACCGAATCACCGCTGTGCCGTCTGGCGATGGCAGGATTTTGCGCCGCCCGCGCGCTGTCGACCGGCTTCAACGCGACACCGGAGAAGGCCTCGCGCCCTTACGACAAGGACCGTGACGGGTTCGTCATGGGCGAGGGCGCCGGCATTGTCGTGCTCGAAGCCTACGAGCACGCCAGGCGCCGCGGGGCGAAGATCTATGCCGAGGTGACCGGCTATGGACTGTCGGGCGACGCCTACCACATCACATCGCCTTCACCGGATGGCGATGGTGGTTTCCGCAGCATGTCGGCCGCGCTCAAGCGCGCGGGTCTCGCGCCATCCGACATTGATTACATCAATGCGCACGGCACCTCGACTCAGCTTGGCGACGAGATCGAGCTGCGCGCCGTTGAGCGACTGCTCGGCAATGCCGCGTCCAAGGTATCGATGTCGTCCACCAAGTCGTCAACCGGGCATCTTTTGGGCGCGGCTGGCGCAATCGAGGCGATCTTTAGTATCCTCGCGATTCGTGACAACATTGCTCCGCCGACGATCAATCTTGCTACCCCCTCGGTGGAAACGGCGATCGATCTGGTGCCGCAGGCAGCACGCAAGCGCGAGATCAACGTTGCCCTGTCAAATTCGTTCGGTTTCGGCGGAACCAACGCGTCCGTGATCGTGCAGCGCGTGACCGGCTGAGCTAGAGAAATCCTCCGTTTCGCCGTATTCGGCGCGACATGCTGGATGTTGGCGCGGAAACTGCAGACCGCTTGCGCCGAGAATCGCAAGCGCGACGATTGAAGCGACAGGATTCAGGTTGCATCGATGACTGAAAGACCGCCAATTGCACCGCGCAGCCCGCGCGCCGCGCTCGAGCCGGAGCAGGTTCCGCCGCCGCCGAAGCGCTCGGAGCGCGCGCGCAATCCTTTCGTCGTGATCGGCAACGCCATCATCACCATCCTGCTGATCGCGATGGTCGGCGCCGGTGCCGCCTACTACTATGGCAAGCAGATCCTGGAAGCGCCGGGGCCGCTGCAGGACGAGAAGATCGTCAACATTCCCTCGCGCGCAGGAAAGCGTGACATCGCCGACGTGTTGACCAGGGAAGGCGTGATCGACGTCAATCCCTGGGTTTTTATCGGCGGCGTGCTGGCCCTCAAGGCGAGCTCGGACCTGAAGCCCGGCGAATATGCGTTCCAGAAAAATGCCAGCCTGCGTGACGTCATTGCCACCATCGTCGAAGGCAAGGTGGTGCAGCACGCCGTCACGATTCCCGAAGGGCTGACCTCCGAGCAGATCGTGGCCCGGCTTTCCGACAACGATATATTCGCCGGCTCGGTTCAGGAAATCCCGCGCGAGGGAACGCTGCTGCCGGAAACCTATAAATTCCCGCGCGGCACGACACGCGAGCAGGTGATCCAGCGCATGCAGCAGGCGCAAAAGCACGTGCTCGCGGAAATCTGGGAGCGCCGCAGTCAGGACATCCCGATCAAGACGCCGGAACAACTGGTGGCGCTGGCGTCCATCGTCGAAAAGGAAACCGGCAAGCCCGACGAGCGCAGCCGGGTCGCCGCGGTCTTCATCAACCGCCTGCGCCAGAAGATCAAGCTGCAGTCGGATCCCACCATCATCTACGGCCTTGTTGGCGGCAAGGGCACGCTGGGTCGGCCGATCAAGCGCAGCGAAATCAACCAGCCGTCGCCCTACAATACCTATGTGATCGAGGGGCTGCCGCCGGGGCCGATTTCCAATCCGGGGCGCGCCTCGCTTGAGGCCACCGCCAATCCGGCCCGCACCCGCGACCTTTATTTCGTCGCCGACGGATCCGGCGGGCACGCCTTCACCGAAACCTATGACCAGCACCTGAAGAACGTTGCGCGGCTGCGCGCAACGGAGAAAGCGGTGCAGAACGATACCGTCGAACCCGGCGATGATGCCCAGACGGCTGCCACGGCGAACGCGTCGGTTGATGCTGCGCCGTCCGTTACACCGACGGCAAAGCCGCAAGGACCGAAGAAGCCGGCCCGCGCGCCCGCGGCCCGGCAGGGCGCCCTGCCGCCGGCACCGGCGGCGCCAGCCCCCGCTCCGGGGCAGCATTAAATCGGCCCAGGACGAATCCCGCGCCGTGCCGCGGACTTCACTTTTCCCACAAAGGTCTTAAGGTCCGCGCGCTTTCACTGGCGCCCGAATCTGACGCCGTTTCGTTATCTGCCGGAGAAATCACGCCATGGCGCTGTCGAGCATGACCGGCTTTGCCCGCAGTCACGGTGCCAGCGGGCCGTATTCGTTCGAATGGGAGTTGAAATCGGTCAACGCCAAAGGCCTGGACCTGCGGCTGCGATTGCCGCCCGGGTGGGACGAACTCGAGCCGCTCGCCAAGAAACGCGCCGCCGAGGTGCTGGTGCGCGGTACGGTTTATGCCAACCTGAACATCAAACGTACCGGCGCGCTGTCGACGGTGCGAATCAACGAGGACGTTTTGACGTCGATTCTCAAGGTGGCGGCTCAGCTCGCCGGCAAGATTGACGCGGTCGCGCCAAGCGTCGACGGCTTGCTCTCGATCAAGGGCGTGATCGAAGTGGTCGAGCCGGAAAGCGACGAAAAGGAAGACGAGGCTGCGAAGGCCGCCGCGGCGTCGGCGTTCGATGTCGCGCTCGCGGGCCTGGTCGAGATGCGCCGGCGTGAGGGCACCTCGCTCGGACAAATCCTGTCGCAACGCATGGATGAGATCGAGGTTCTGGCCAGGAAGGCCGAGGCGGCTCCCGGCCGCAAGCCCGAAGCGATTCGGGCGCGGCTGGCAGAGCAGGTGGCGGTTTTGCTCCAGTCCTCCGACCGATTCGACGCCGACCGGCTCAATCAGGAGGCGCTTCTGATCGCGGCAAGGGCCGATGTTCGCGAAGAGCTCGACCGCATTGCCTCGCACGTCGCGCAGGCGCGTGAAATGATTGGCAAAGGCGGGCCGATCGGACGACGGCTGGACTTCCTGGCGCAGGAATTCCACCGCGAGATCAACACCTGCTGCTCCAAATCGAACGACATCGAACTGACCAATACCGGCCTCGAGATGAAAAACGTGGTCGAGCAGTTTCGCGAGCAGGTTCAGAATCTGGAGTGATCCATGATCGTTCACGGCCGGGGTTCCGACGGGGTCGAAAGGCGCGGATTGATGTTCGTGCTGTCCTCGCCCTCGGGTGCGGGCAAGACCACGCTGTCACGGCTCCTGATCGAGCGCATGCCCGGGCTCAAGATGTCGGTATCGGCCACGACGCGGCCGATACGGCCCGGCGAGATCGATGGACACGACTATCTATTCCTCGACAAGAACCGATTCGAAGAGATGGTGAAACGGCAGGAATTGCTGGAATGGGCGACGGTGTTCGGAAATCGCTACGGCACACCGCGCGTGCCGGTCGAAGCCGCGCTCTCCGCGGGCCGCGACGTTCTGTTCGACATCGATTGGCAGGGCACGCAGCAATTGCGCGAGAAGGCGCGGGCCGATGTCGTCAGCGTGTTCATCCTGCCGCCGTCTGCCAGCGAGCTCGAGAAGCGCTTGCACTCGCGCGCCCAGGATTCGGAGGAGGTCATCAGGGGCCGGATGAGCCGCGCCAGCCACGAGATGAGCCACTGGGCCGAATACGACTATATCGTGATCAACCACGACGTCGATGAGGCGTTTGCCGAGGTGCAGTCGATCCTCAAGGCCGAGAGGCTGAAACGCGAACGGCGCGTTGGTCTGACGACGTTCGTGCGCGAGTTGCAGCGGCAACTCGAGGCTTAGCCGGAGCGCGGCCCTTGGTCTTGCCTTGCGCCTGCTTGGCGAGTTGCGCCAGCAGCCTCTGGATTTGACCACTCATGTCCCCAGACAGAACGCTGGCGGTTCTGCGCTGGGCGTTTGGCACCGACTTGTCGGCCTTGGCGGCCGCCCGGGAACGCCCACGCACGCCATCCACAGCGAGCCAGATCGCGCGTCGACGCAAATGGGCATGACGCCGGCGCCAGAGGCGAGCCAGATGATGGATCAGGCTTCCCGTCAGGCCGGCGAACGCCAGCGCGCCAAGAATCACCAGAAACAGGACCTGAAGCGATACCGAGGTCTTTGCCGACGGTTCCATGGCGTTCGGGGTCACGCCGGCGTCGGAAGTCGCGCCGTCCGTGGTCATGGGGTTCGGCGAAGGAGCAGTTGTCGACATCGGGTCCGGCGCATCGGAGGAATCCGGCGCTGGGGATGCATCCTGAGTTGCTTCAGCTTCGGCCGCAGCGCCTCTGTTCGCACCCGCCGAACCCGTCGTAACGAATACCGGGGACCTTGGCACGGCGGGGCCACCAACTTCGATGCCCGTCGGACGTGCCGCCAATTCGGCCCGGGCGTTGGCCGGCGGTTGCGACGCTTGCGCGTTTCTAGACGATGCTTTCGCCGCCGCAGGTGTGCGTGCCGAAAGCGACAGCGAGGGAACCGAGGATGTCGATTGCGACGAAGTCACCCGCGATGATGCCGATTGTGACGCACGTTCGCCCTGGTCCCGCAAAAACCAGCAATGCCGATTGGTCCCTTGTTCCAGGCGATAGTACCAATGCTGGCCCTGCGGCGAGTCGCGGTTCGGTGCCGTCAGGCATTCAGCTGCGTTGCCCGCATCCGAAGCGCTCACATCCACGGTCCCCGCCGCGTCCTGGGCGAGGCTCGAAACCGGGAAACCCACCATAGCACCGACGAAGATCGCCGAGACGAATTTCCTCGCTCGGTCTGCCATGCGGACCTCCGCTTACGCAACACCACGCAACGCTTCACGCAGGCCTGCACTGTCGGCGACAACTTGGGTGGCAATGGGTCGTAAATCCGGAGAGGGTCTGGCTTAATTCAGCGGTCGATTGGGCCGGAAAAAGGCGCGCCAGCGTGATCCGATGAATTGGATCGGGTCATGCAGTCATCTCATTGTTTTTACAGATATTTTTCTGCCGAGGCAGTTGACCGCTGTCGGCGGAGAAAGCGGGTCCCGATGTTGCTTTAGCGCAACTCTTCACACTTGTTTGCGCACTGGCCTGCCAGAGAAGAACGAGCGGCCTCAGTTCTTCAGCATGACGCGTCCGACCACCTTGCCGGCGCGCAGCGCCTCGATCCATTTCTGTACCTCGCCCATCGGTTCCTCGCGCATCGGTGGTGGCTTGATCTTACCCCCGCGCGCCAGCGCCATCAGTTCGTGGGCCTCGGTCAACGTACCGACCATGAAGCCCTCGATCGTCATGCGCTTGTAGACCCATTGCACCATGGGCAGGCTGAAATTGCCGCCCATCAGTCCGGAGACGACGATCTTGCCGCCGCGCGCGACGACCGAAACCGCAAACGCCATGGATTTCTCGTTGCCGGCAAAGTCGACGATGTCGTCGAAACCGCCCTCGGTCTCTTTCAGGATGCGCCTGGCGACATCTGGCTCGGCGGGGTCGTAAGCGACGGCCGCGCCGTTCTGCAACGCGGTTTCGCGCGCCGCCTCGCTGAGGTCGGCCACCGAGATCTTCTGCCCGAACATCGCCTGCGCGAACGACAATCCCATCATGCCGACGCCGCCGAGGCCGATCAGCAGCAGATTGCGCTGCCGCGGCCGGTCGACGAGCCGCTTCAGCGCGCCATAGGCGGTGACGCCCGAGCACATCAGGGTGGCCGCCTGGTTGACCGGCAGCGGGTCATAGTCGAGCAGGTATTTGGCGTCGGGCACCAGCACGTGGCTTGCGAATCCGCCGTCGATCGAGACACCGAGGAAACGCTGTTTGACGCAGAGATTTTCGTCGCCGTTCAGGCAGTCGCGGCACTGGCCGCAGCCGATCCAGGGGAACACCGCTTTCCTTGCGCCGATCAGGCCCTTCGGCGCATCGGGGCCGACTTCTTCGACGACGCCGGCGATCTCGTGTCCGAGGGTGAAGGGAAGCGTCATGCCGCGCGTGGTGTCGAGCTTCTTGCCGCCACCGAGATCGGCGTAACCATCCTGGATATGCAGGTCGGAATGACACAGGCCGCAGCGCTCGATACGGACCAGAACCTGGCTCGCCTCCGGCTTCGGGGTCTCGACGATGGTCTCGCAAAGCGGCGCGTCGAATTTGACGAGCGACTGGCGACGCATCAAGGCCATGGCATTTTCTCCCTAGATCGATCGTGGCTTTTCAGCACGTATATCGATCAATTCACGCGCCATGGCAACAAAGCCCGAGACCGGGACGGTCTCCGCGCGGCGCGTCGGATCGACATGCGCCGCGGCCGCCAGCCGTGCCGGATCGGCCGGCAGCGATTTGAGGCTTTGGCGCAGCATCTTGCGGCGCTGGCCGAACGCCGCTGCCGCGACCTGCTCGAGCGCCCTGCGATCGCAGGCTTCGGGCGCCTGGCGCGGGATCAGCCGCACCAGTGACGAGGTAACCTTTGGTTGCGGCACGAAGGCCGCGGGTGAGATGTCGAACAGGATCTTGGTCTCGGCCCGCCAATTCGCCAGCACGCCGAGCCGGCCATAGGCCTGATCATTCTCCTTGGCGACGATGCGCTCGGCGACCTCACGCTGAAACATCAGCACCATCATGTCGTACCACGGCGGCCATGGCTCGATCGACAACCAGCCGACCAAGAGCGCGGTTGCGATGTTGTAGGGCAGGTTGGCGACGATCCTGGCACGTTCGCCGTCAAGCAGCGGCCGAGGATCGAAGCTCAGCGCATCAGCGCAGACGATATCGAGGCGTCCGGGATACCGTGTGGAGATTTCTTCGAGCGCCGGCAATACGCGCGCGTCGTGCTCGACCGCAATGACGCGCCGGGCGCCCGACGCGAGCAGCGCGCGCGTCAAACCTCCAGGACCCGGCCCGATCTCGACGATGATGGCATCTTCCAGCGGTGCCGCCGCGCGCGCGATCTTTGCGGTCAGATTGAGGTCGAGCAGGAAATTCTGGCCAAGCGATTTGCGGGCTGACAGGCTGTACCGGCGGATCACGTCGCGCAGCGGCGGAAGGTCGTCGATCGCGGTCATCGTGCTAGCGTCCCGGGTCTAACATTCGTATCCCATTGCGGCGCGTACTTCTACGAATGTTGGAACCAGGTGGGGAAGCGAACTCGCCGCTCGATGGTCGCACGAACTCCAAATTCACCGCACCGGTTGCGGCGCCGGCGCTTCCGCCATGCGTGCTGCGAGCCGCAGGGCCGCAATCAGGCTCGCGGGGTTGGCGCGACCGGTGCCGGCGATGTCGAAGGCGGTGCCATGGTCGGGCGAGGTGCGGACGAAAGGCAGGCCCAACGTGACGTTGACGGCCTCCTCGAAGGCCAGTGTCTTGATCGGGATCAGTGCCTGGTCGTGATACATGCAGATCGCGCAATCGTAGCGCTTGCGGGCCGCCTCGTGAAACATGGTATCGGCGGGCAAGGGTCCCCTGATGTCGATGTCGCCCCTGCGCAGCAGATCGATCGCCGGTGCAATGATAGTCTGTTCTTCAGTGCCGAGTGAGCCGTCCTCGCCGGCGTGAGGATTGAGGCCCGAGACAACAATCCGCGGGCGGGCGATGCCGAAACGACGCCGCAGACCGTCAACCACGATACGCACCGAGGTCGCGATCAGATCGGTCGAGAGCTGCCCGATCGCGGCCTGCAACGACAGGTGGATCGTCACCGGTACCACCGCAAGGGCCGGTGACCACAACATCATCACGGGCTGCGGAACGGGACCGCCATTGGCTGCAAGCTCGGCAAGAAATTCGGTATGGCCGGGATGTCGAAAGCCGGCGCGGTAGAGCACGCTCTTGGCGATCGGGTTGGTCACGACCGCGCTGGCCTGGCCGGCCGAAACATCGGCAACGGCCCGGCGAATCGAGGCGAGCGCCGCGTCCGCGCTGCTGCCGTCGGGACGGCCGGGCTCGGAGGTCACGGTGTGGCCGGTTCCGACAACCGGCAGGACTTCGGCGAATGCGCAAAAGGCATCCTCCGGGCGGACGTCGGCGAGAGGCAGATCGACGCCCAGCGCATGTGCCCGTCGCCCGATGAAAGCGGAATCACCGAGCAGGTAGAACGCGGGCAGCTTGGCTTCCTTCCGGCGCTGCCAGGCCGCGATGGCGATGTCGGGTCCGATGCCTGCGGGTTCGCCCAGTGTCAGCGCGAGCGGCTTTGCCATGCGTCAACGGTATTCGATCATGGCGGCTTTGCGAATTTCCTGCAGATAGGATTTCGATGTCGCCTCGTATTTCTGGGCAAACATCTTGTCGCGGATTTCCCGCTTCTTCGGCGTATCGATCGTCGTCGGCTTGCGCCCGCACAGCGCCACCATTTCGATGCCCTGCTTGGTCACCTCGGGCGGAGTGAGATGGCCGATCGGTGTATCGTCGAGCAGCTTGCGCAGAACCTCCGGAATATCCGCCGAGGTCTTGGTCACCGTTTCGCGGATCGCCGCGTTCTGCATGGACTTGAAGTAGGAATTGGCGTCCGCGCAAGTCTGCACGCGGGCGCGCAGCGCCTCCGCTTCCTTCTTTCTCGCCTCGATCGCCGTTGGCGCGGATCCCCGTGCAACGATCAGGACCACCGGCTGCATCTGGTATTCGAATGCATCGGTCTGCTGCGCGTCGCCGCCTTCGGCCTTGACGGCGGCGGCAACATCTTTCTCGCCGACCTGCAGGCGTTCCTTGTAGCGTCCGCGCACGAGACTGGTCCAGACCATCTCGGCCCTCATGCGGGATTTCAGGGTGTCGGTTCGGATGCCCTGGCTTTCCAGCGATTTCGTCAATTGTTCCGGCGTCAGGCGCATCCGCGAGCCCATCGCGGCAAAGGACTGATCGATATCGGAGGAGCTGGGGTCGACGCCGAACTTCTTGGCTTCCCTGATCTTCACCTTCTCGTCGATCAATTCGTTGACCACCTCGTCGTGGCTGGATTGTCTGTGCGTGGTGAGGAAATTGAGCTTGCTGCGCTGTTCGATATCGAAGTCGGTGATCGGTTCCCCATTCACCATCACGGCGACGGTCTGCGCGTGCACGGGCGAGATCGAGGCCAACAAAGCGACGCCCATGACACTCGTCGCCACGAGTGCCAGAAGGCGATATCGGAATACGGTCGTCATCATCATGGTTGCTCAACGATAGAATTTAATGTCGCCCCGATCCATCACCAGATAGCCGGACGTCCAGCGACATTGCACTACGGAGCAGCGAAGCCGAATGAGCTGGTTGCGATCGTGCGCAGACCGAGCTGGAACATCACGGTATGACTGAGCACGGGGGCCGTGCCTGCCACACCGTAACTATAGGACGTCACATAGTTGGCAGCCAGCGTGAAGCAATCGTCGACGTAGCCCGCGCCGACCACATATTGGTTGATTTTATTGGCCGCGAGGTCCCATCGTGCGGCGCCGGTGACGACCCAGTTTGAAGCGACCTTGACCGAGGCACTGCCGAGCAGGCCCTCGCGGCGGACCAGGTATCCGAGGTCCGGTTGCGGGGCATAATTGCCGTACACCATGCTGACCGACCAGCGGTCGAAATTGGCGCGCGCCTCGGCCTCGAAACGCTGCACGTTGAGGGTCTGCTGATCGAACCGTCCGCGCACGCTGAAGGTATAGGTCCGGTTCGGCGAATAGTTGACGCGGGCGACGTAGTCGGATGCCGGTTTGGCCAGGCCGGAATCAACGCCGGTATTGATGGCGTCCCGGACCGCGAAGGAGTTCAGGCCGAACAGCTGGTAGGATTGCCCGAACAGCACGTTGACCGAGCCGCCGCGGTCGAATTGGGTGGTGGCCTGGACGCCGACATTGGCGCGTCCGCCGCCTTCGACGCGGTCGTACCCCGAGAACTTGTCGACGCTGAACAGGTTGCTGGCATCGAACACCAGGCTTTGCGCGTCCTCATTCGGAAGCTTGCCGGCGTAGGTTTCGTTCGGACGCACGATCACCTGCGCGATCGGCTCGATCGTGGTGGTACCCCATGACTGCACGTTGATGAAGGGATAGCGATATTCGAGGCCGATGGTCGGCATCACACGCAGCGCCGTGGTGTCGCCGACAGGCAGGAAGTTGGCGACGCCGGGCTGGTTGGAGATGTGGGAATCGATCGCGTCGGCGCGCAGGATCGCAAACGGCGTGAAGATCTGGCCGAACGGATCGGTGAACGAGCGCCGCCACTCCGCTTCCCCGGTAAGCCGCGTATAGGTTCCAGGGGCGCCACGCAGCAGGCACTGGGTCGGGATGCGCGCCATCGGATCGGCGGAGGCCATCGTGCACAGGCCATTGGTGTTGGCCGCCGTCGTGATCGGGTCGAACACGGCGTCGTTGCGGGTCAGGCTGGTGAAGTTCGTCTTGTAGCTGACCTCGCCGCCGAAGATCGGGCTGTTGATCACATTCGAATAGTCGACGACCGGATGCACCACGGGAACCTGCTGCTGGTTGCCCGAGAAGCTCAGGAAGTACATGGTCCGTGCGTCGAAGAAGCTGCGGTTGCCGACGCCGGTCAAATAGAGCTGCGAGACCGCCTCGGTCGGCAGGCTCAGGAACGAGGCGTAGGGATCGCGGAACTGCGCCAGCCGGTAGTCCGAGAAGAAGGTATAGTCCGTCAGCAGGACGCCGTTCCAGCCCCAGACCCATTTGTCGTTGATCGCAAACTGCCCGTTGGTGTCGATGCCGCCGCGGAACTGGCGATTGCCGGGCGTGTTGACGAATTGATTGGGATCGAGCTGGTCGACGCCGTAGGCGGTGACGCTGTAGGCGCCATCCTGCAGTCGCTGACGGAACTCGCCCTTCAACAGTACGCCCTGGACCGACATGATCCGTGGCGTGATGGTGGCATCCATATCGGGCGCGATCGCCCAGTAATAGGGAATATCCACGCCATAACCCGTGGCCGCTGTCTCGACATAGGACGGCATCAGGAAGCCGGACTTGCGCTTCACGGTCGGATCGGGCGTCGAGAAGTAGGGCAGATATGCCATCGGAACGCCGAAGAATTCGACCTGCGCGTTCTCGAAATACAGCATCTTCTCTTTTTGGTCGTGGATGATGCGGGCACCCTTGACCTGCCACAGCGGCGGCTTCTTCGGATCGTCCTTGCACGGCGCGCAGGCGGTGTAGACGCCGTTTTCGAACACGGTGTAGTTGCCGTTGGTGCGGTCGGCGCGGGTCGCGGCCATCCGCGTCGCATCCTCGGTGTCGACACGCAGCGAATCGACGAAACCGTCGCGATAGTCGTCGCTCAAATCCAGGCTGTTGGCATAGGTGATCTTGCCGTCGGCATCCGTCATGCGGATGTTGCCCTCGGCATGCAGCCGCTTGGTCTTCTGGTCGTAGATCACCTTGTCGGCTTCGACACTGGTGCCGTTATAGAACATCTGCACGTTGCCGACCGCCGACACGCGCGAGTTGTTGTAGTCGTAATCGACCTCGACCGCCTGGACCAGCATCTGGCCGTCATTGGGTCCGCGCACCGGCGGCGGCCTGGGTGGGCGCGGATTATAGGTGAAGCTCTGCGCGGCGGCGGGCACGCTCCAGGCGACGTCGAACGCGACGGCAAGCGAAACGGCCAGAGCGAGTGCGAACAGGGACGTGCAGGTGACGGCCAAGCGCGACCGCTGACGGCGCGCGACCGCACGCCGCCGAGACGCGGACAAGCTGCACTGGCGGGCGGCGACGATAGCCACTACCCGTCCTCCTGGTACAGCAAGGCCAAAAACCCGGTGAGACCGCCCACGAACACAGGCAGCCACGCCGCAGCGATCGGATGCATCAATTCAGCCTTGCTCAAATCCTCGGTTACTTTCGACAGCACGTAGAGCAGAAAGCCTGCGCCCACGCCACTCAAAACCATCTTTTGCACGCCGCCCATCCGGAAGAAGCGCAACGATACGGAGGCCGCCAGCATCACCATTGCGGCGAGCAGAAACGGCTGTGCCAGAAGCTTTTGGTACTGCAGGCGATAGCCGGCGGTTGCAAAGCCCGAGTTTTCGGATGAGCGGATGTAGGTCGGAAGTTGCCAAAACGACACAGTTTCGGGGGTCGAGAAACTGTTGCGGACCTGCGCCGGCGTCAGCGTGGTGGGGAGGACCCAACTGTCCTGATCGACCGGGGGCGAATCGAGCGAAAAGCGGCGGACCTTTTTGAACAGCCATTCGCCGTCCTCGAGCGACGCCTCGCGAGCCTCGATCCGTTCCTTGAACTGGTAGTCCGTGTCGAACCGAAACAGCGTGAGCCCGGTCAGCCGCACGCCCTGTTGCTCGCTGCGGGCCGCGTTGATGATGACCTGACCATCGCTGTTGACCTGGTTGATCCAGAAGCCTGATGCGTCCTGGATGCCGCCGCCGGGCGCGGAGCCGAACAGCTCCGCTTCCATCCGCTTCGACGATTCGCTGAGATTGGCCGACATCGGATTGTAGGCGGCCGTCGCCAGTGAGCCAAGCAGTATGGAGCTTGCGAGCGCTGGGGCGATGAACTGCCAGGCGGAGACGCCGGCGGCGCGGGCCACCACCAGTTCCAGCCGCCGCGACAGCGCCAGATAGCAGGTCATCGCGCCGATCAGGACACAGAACGGCATCATCTTTTCGAGCAGTTGCGGCACCCGGAACAACGATGTCTCCGCCACCAGGATGGCGGAGGCCGAGGCCAGCCCCGAGGTCTTCCTGACCATCTCGATGTAGTCGACCAGCACGAGCAGCACGAAAATGCCCGCGAACACGCTGAGCGCCGAGATCACGAACCGGCCGGCGAAATAGCGTCCCAGGGTGTTTGTGAACATGCTCATGCGGCCGCCGGTCGTCCGACGAGCCGCAGCAGGCGAGCGTTCGACTTGTTGATCGCTTCGACCAATGCGGGCGGCGGTTCCAGTACGATGCCGCCGACGATGATCCAGACGCTGACGCCGATCGAAGCGATCAGCATCAGATATTGCAAGACGGGTGCGATAGGCGATTTCACCGCCATCACCGAGCAGGCAAAGCCGACCATCCGCATCCCGAAAACAGCGAGGATGGAACTGGCGATCGAAAAGTTTCGGCTCTGGCGCGTCGTGCGCGGCGCGCCGAGAAAGGCGAAGGTCAGCGCGGCAAAGGCGAACGGGTAGATCGGCGCCATGAAGCGGTCATGCAAATCGGCGCGGAACTGTCCCGGCAATTGCTGGTAGACCGGATCGTCCTCAGCCGGCGCGAGTAGCTCCCACAGATAACGCTCGCGGATGCCGAGCGCCACGTCGTGGCCTTGCTTGGAGTACTGGGACATGTCGAAGGCGTTGCTGGCGAACTCGATCATCGCCGGCTCGCGCTTGCCGGCCTCGAGGCGCTGCAGGATGCCGTTCTCGAGAACCAGGAACGAGCCGTGCTCGTTCTTGGCCACCGTGCCATGATCGGCCACGATGGTGACGCGCATGGTGGGATCGCGGCGATCGTCAATGAAGACGCCTTTGAGCAGATTGCCGGGCTGGCGTTCCCTGATTCGGATCGTGAGGTTCTGATCAAGCTGCGTAAAACGCCCGGGCTGCAGAACGTTGGCGAGCACATCGGCGGTGATTTCGGCGTCCCACTGCTTGATCCGGCGCAGGCCATCGGGGGCGAGAAAGGCGGCGAGGAACGCGACAAAAAGCGCGACCACGCAGGTGGCGTAGGCAAAGGGGCGGAACAGGCGGATCGGCGAGAATCCGGCCGCGTTCATGACGATGATTTCCGAATCGGTCGCGAGCTTGTTGAGCGTATGCGAGATCGCGATCATCAGCGCGATCGGCGCAATGATGCCGAGCAGTGACGGGATCACCAGGCCCGAGATGCCGAGGAAGGTGACGATGGTCTGTCTCTGGCTGGTCATGAGATCAATCTGCCGCAGCGCCTGCGTAATCCAGATCACGCCGGTGAGGCTGACCAAGACCATCGCAAACGACGCAAGCGTCGTGCGGAAGATATACTTGTCGATTGACCCCATCGCTACCGCACGATTCCCCGCCCCGCGACCGCCGGGAAGACCACCTCAACCAATCCCCTAAGATTGGGGCCCCTTTTTGGTCGCGGCGAATTGTCCCGAAGGTTTATCATCTCATTATCATCCCTTTGATCCGTCAACAAAATGGCCTTGCGGGGGCGCGGTCGAAAATTGGTTAAAATTTAGCGAAATGTGGCCCGCGGGTCACGGCGGTGCTTGGCATGGCGGGGACTTACGGGCCATAGTGTTGGTGTATTGCATACCGAGCCGGCACAGGATCGGTCATGCGCCCCGCGGCGGCTCGCCAAAGCCCCCTGATTCCCGGAGGATTGCCTATGTCCGACGCCGTCAAGGTCGGCTTTGTTCCATTTTCGGCTGCCCTGAACGGCATCTTGGTGGCTTTTTGCGACGAGACGCTGAAACTTGGGCCGACCACCCGCAAGATGCACGGCAAAGCCGTCGACTTGGTCAGGCGGGCGGCCGCCGCCAACCAGTTCAAGGGCAAGAGCGGTTCGATTCTCGATATTCTGGCGCCTGAGGGAATCAAGATTCAGCGCTTGATTATCGTCGGTGTCGGAAAGTCCGCGGAGATCAAGGACAAGGATCTTTTGAAATTCGGCGGTGCGCTGGCTGGCAAACTGAATGCGGCGAGTTCCGCGGTCACCGTGTTCGGCGAACTCCCCGAAGGCGCCATGACGCCGGAGCAGGCTGCGGCGCTGGCAATGGGCATTCGTCTGCGTGTCTACAAATTTGATCGCTACAAGACCAAGAAAAAGGACGGTGAGGACGCCGCGCTGCGCGCCGAAATCTCGGTCGCCGTCGAGGACGTGAATGCGACGCGAAAGGCCTTCGCGCCCTGCGGTCACGTTGCCGATGGCGTCATTTTTGCCCGCGACCTCGTCAACGAGCCGCCCAACGTGCTCTATCCCGAGGAATTCGCGCGTCGTGCCGCCGCATTGCGAAAGCTCGGCGTTGTCGTCGAGATTCTGGACGTCAAGGCCATGACGAAGCTCGGGATGGGCGCGCTGCTCGGGGTCGCGCAGGGTTCAGCCCGGCCGGGCCAAATGGTCGTCATGCGCTGGAACGGCGGCAAGCGCGGCGAGCAGCCGGTCGCCTTCATCGGCAAGGGCGTCTGCTTCGACACCGGCGGCATTTCCATCAAGCCATCGGGCAGCATGGAGGACATGAAGGGCGACATGGGGGGGGCCGCCTGCGTCGTCGGTCTGATGCACGCCTTGGCCGCGCGAAAAGCGAAGGCGAATGTGGTCGGGGCCATTGGTCTCGTCGAGAACATGCCCGACGGCAACGCGCAGCGCCCCGGCGATATCGTGACCTCGATGTCGGGCCAGACCATCGAGATCATCAACACCGACGCGGAAGGTCGCCTGGTGCTGGCGGATGTGCTCTGGTACGTGGCCAACAAATACAAGCCGAAATTCATGGTCGACCTGGCGACGCTGACGGGCGCGATCCTGGTGGCGCTCGGCACCGAATATGCCGGCCTGTTCTCCAACAACGACGAACTGGCGGAGCGCCTTTCGAAGGTCGGATTGGAGACCGGGGAGCGGGTCTGGCGCATGCCGCTCGGCCCGGAATACGACAAGCTGATCGATTCGCAATTTGCCGACATGAAGAACACCGGAATCCGCAATGGCGGGTCGATCACTGCGGCGCAGTTCCTCCAGCGTTTCGTCGATGGCACGCCGTGGGCGCATCTCGATATCGCGGGAACCGCCATGGGCGCGCCGAAATCCGAGATCAATCAAAGCTGGGGGTCGGGCTACGGTGTTCGCCTGCTGGATCGGCTGGTCGCCGATTTTTATGAAACCAAGCGATGAAACGCCGTTCAGCTGCACCTAAGACTGCACGTAAAAGATGACTGAGGTCCTATTCTACCACCTGCAAGACATGTCGCTGGAGAGCGTCCTGCCGCCATTGCTCGAGAAGTCGCTGGAGCGCGGCTGGCGTGTCGTCGTGCAGTCAACCTCGCAGGAACGCACCGACGCGCTCGATACCCATCTGTGGACCTATCGCGACGATTCGTTTCTGCCGCATGCCACGTGGCGGGCGAGCGACGTTGCGGATCAGCCGATCGTGCTGTCGGTGGAGGAGGGCAATCCGAATCGGGCCAACGTCCGCTTTCTGATCGACAATGCTGCGTTGCCAGCCGATTCAGACAGTTACGATCGGATGGTGCTGGTGTTCAACGGCGATGACGCCGATGCGCTTGCTGCGGCGCGCGCGGCCTGGACGGACTGCAAGTCGCGCGGTTTCGAAGCGACCTACTGGCAGGCCGACGAGCGCGGCCGATGGCAGCGGCGACAATAGCGCTGCGGTTCGATTGATGATAATTCGAAATGACGATCCCGCGGGACGGTTCGGCAGCCACGCTCGTGCCGTAAAGTCGTAGCGGGATAACCGGTTCGGACCGGTACGAGGAAGTCGGTGCCGCCGCTTTGAAGTTCCAGGACCGCCCGGCCGGGTTGGATCGGGAGCTTCAAGATCGAAAGCGTCATTGGAATCAGACATAGTGCCTTTGCTTTTCCGAAGTTCGTGCAAGGGTGCTGCGGGTGTCGCGAATTTCGGAAAAAGGGCACTGGTTTATCGTGCGAGACACATTCAGGAATCGGACGCGACTCTTGGCGCTGCTCGCCTGCGGGCCGCTGCTTTCGGCGTGCGCAGCTTATACGCCGGATTTCCTTTCCAAGGACGCCGAATGGTTCTCGCGTCCGAGCCGGCTCTTCATCCGTAGCGTTTCGATCGAAACGCCGCCGCTGACGCCGGACAAGCCGGTGACGGCGGATGACCTTGTCAGCGCGGACGGCGCTTGTCCGGGCATGACCCCTGCTGGCGCTCCAGCTGACGCCAACGCCTCGACCGAGACGCCTGCAGGAGCACCGCCACCCGCGGCCGGTGGAACCGTTGCGCTCGGTCACACCGAATGCGACGTGGTGCGCGGCATCGGCGCGCCCAACAGCGTCAACATCTCCAATGGTGCACGCGGCCAGCGCGTGGCTGTCGTCAACTGGTCGCAGGGTCCGCGCGCCGGCATCTATACTTTCACTGGGGGCCGACTGAGCGCGGTCGAGCGGGCGCCGGAGGTCGAGGCTGCGCCCAAGGTTGCCAAGCCGAAGGCAAAGAAGAAGGCTGCGATGTAGCGGTCGCGACGACGAACCACCTGCCACCTTGCGCTGACGCTTCAGCCCGCCGTCTGGTCGTATTGCGCGCTGGCGTCCAGCCACGCCTCTTCCGCCCGCTGCAGGGCGCTCACCGCATTCGCCCGCGCCTTGGCAAGTTGCGCAGCCTGCTTCGGATCGCGGGCAAACAGATCCGGCAGCGCCAAGGCCGCGTCGATCTTGGCAATGATGTCGGTGATGCGTTCCATCTCCACTTCGGCCGCGGAGATCTTTTGCTTGAGGGGATTGCGCTTTTCGGTCTTGCCGCGCTCGGTGCGGTCGCGGCCTGCAGGGCGCTCGCTGCCGCCGCGGCCGGCTGAGGGGTCGGAGCGCGCCGTCAGCACCATGCGCTGGTAGTCGTCGAGGTCGCCGTCGAAGTTGGTGACGGCATGATCGGCGACCACCCACAACCGGTCGGCGCAGGCTTCGATCAGGTAACGGTCGTGCGAGACCATGATCACGGCGCCGGGAAACTCGTTGATCGCCTCGGCGAGGGCTGCGCGGCTGTCGATGTCCAGATGGTTGGTCGGCTCGTCGAGGATGATCATGTTGGGACCGAAAAAGGTCGCGAGCCCCAGCAACAGCCGGGCTTTTTCGCCGCCGGAGAGATTCTTGACCGGCGTGTCGGCGGCCTTGCCGGAAAAACCGATGGCGCCGGCGCGACCGCGCACCTTGGCCTCTGGCGCATCGCCCATCAGCTTGCGCACGTGATCGTAGGCGGAGCCATCCTCGTTCAGTTCGTCGAGTTGATGCTGCGCAAAATAGGCGATCGAAAGCTTGTCGGCGCGCGTGAGCGAGCCGGAAAACGGCGCCAGGCGGTTGGCCAGAAGCTTGACCAGCGTCGACTTGCCATTGCCATTGGCTCCCAACAACGCGATGCGGTCGTCATTGTCGATCCGCAAGGTCACCCGACTGAGCACGGGCTGCTTCGGATCGTAGCCGACGGCAACGTTGTCGACCGCGATGATCGGCGGCGACAGCGTCTTCTCCGGCGGTGGGAAGACGATCTCGCGGACGTCCTGGGTGACGAGCGCCGCGACCGGCTTCATCCTTTCCAGCATCTTGACCCGCGACTGGGCCTGTCGCGCCTTGGAGGCCTTGGCCTTGAAGCGGTTGACGAAGGCCTGCAGCCGCGCGCGTTCGGCTTCCTGCCGCTTGGCGTGCTTGGCCCCGAGCATTTCGCGGACGGCGCGCTGGTCCTCGAACGAGGAATAACTGCCGCGATAGAGCGTGAGCTTGCCGCGATCGAGATGGAGAATCTGGTCCACCGAGGTCTCCAGGAGGTCGCGGTCGTGGCTGATCACGATCACCGTGCGCGGGTAGTGCGCCAGATGATCTTCCAGCCACAGCGTGCCCTCGAGATCGAGATAGTTGGTGGGCTCGTCGAGCAGCAGCAAATCGGGTGCTGCGAACAGGGTCGCGGCCAACGCGACGCGCATCCGCCAGCCGCCCGAGAATTCCGAACAGGGCCGCGCCTGGTCGGCCGCCGAAAACCCGAGTCCGCTCAGGATCGCCGCCGCGCGCGCCGGGGCGGAGTGGGCGTCGATATCGACCAGCCGGGTCTGGATTTCCGCGATCCGGTGCGGATCGTGTGCGGTTTCGGCCTCCCGAACCAGCGCGTCACGTTCGAGATCGGCCTTGAGCACGACCTCGATGAGGTTCTCCGGTCCGTTCGGCGCTTCCTGCGCGAGACTGCCCACGCGCCAGCGCGGAGGTATCGCGATGGTTCCACTCTCGATCGGCAGCTCGCCGCGAATGGCCTTGAACAGTGTGGATTTTCCGGTGCCGTTGCGGCCGACCAGACCGACGCGCGCGCCCGGCACGATCTGCGCGGAACTCTGATCGATCAGAAGCCGCCCGGCGAGGCGGATCGAGATGTCGTTGATGGAGAGCATGCGCGGTTGTCACCGCAGCGGAGCCCAAACGCAACCGGTTTATCGCGGGGGTGCGCAGGTGCTCGATCTGCCGGCGGCGGCAACACGAGAAAGCTCCGGCACGGTGCCGGAGCTTTCGGGGTCGGTGCGCCACATTCCGTCAGTAGCAGACGTTGACCAGCCGCCAGCGCAGACCCCAGGGGGTCGGAACCAGTCGTCGAACGTAGCAGCCGCCATAGCCGTAGCCGTAGCCGTAGCCGCCGTAATAGGCCGGGCCGCCGACGAAAATGCGCGGACCCCACCCGTGGTGATAAAAACCGCCTCCGTGCCAGCCGCCTCCGTGCCAGCCGCCATGCCAACCGCCCCAGGCGGAGGCAGAGGTCGGTGCCAGTGCGGCGGCACCGAGCGCGATCGCCGCAACAGCAGCAAGCGAGAGTTTACGCAACATGGGATCATCTCCTTCTGACTTCGGCGCTGTCGGCGCCGTCGGTGAACACCACCACCGGCGACGCATCCCGACACGGGAGGCGTTCCGTCCACTGCAGACTAAACCGGCACATCTGAACAGAAGTGGGACGCCCGCTTCAGGTTGGGTTCATCTCGGTGAAATTGTCATGATATCATTTGGGCCGGAATCCGGTTTCCGGGATCGCTTGCCGTTCGCCAATGGCGCCGATATAAGCGCCGCAACTCTCAACCACGGCCATCCCAAGGACAAATCATGGCGATTGAACGCACTTTCTCGATCATCAAGCCCGACGCGACCGCGCGCAATTTGACCGGCGCGATTAACGCCGTGATCGAGAAGTCCGGACTGCGCATCGTGGCGCAAAAGCGGATTCGCATGACGCGGGAGCAGGCCGAAACCTTTTATGCCGTGCACAAGGCGCGTCCGTTCTTTGGCGAACTGGTGGATTTCATGACCTCCGGCCCGGTCATCGTCCAGGTTCTGGACGGCGAGGGCGCTGTTCTCAAATACCGCGACGTCATGGGCGCCACCGATCCCGCCAAGGCGGCCGACGGAACGATCCGCAAGCTTTTTGCCCAATCGATCGGCGAAAACTCCGTACATGGCTCGGATGCCCAGGAAACGGCGGCGATCGAAATCGCGCAGTTCTTTTCCGGCAATGAGATCGTTGGCTAGAGCGTTTTCCAGCGAAGTGGGTACCGGTTCGCTGTCCAAGAAAACGCGTCAAGACAAAAAGCTGGAGCCTCCGTTCCGGTTCAATCGGAACGGAACAGGCTCTGGTGCGGTGGATTTGACATTCGCTTCAGTATTTCCGCGAGTCCTCATCGCGAATGTCGGCGCCAACAAGGGCTAGCAAGAGCGCCGCGCGGGCGGCCGGCGGCCGCAAATTGGGGGGCGAGCGGTGAATTGGCTGTTGCAGGCGGTCGATCCTGCCAACGTCGGCGCGTTTTTCACGCAGCTTCAGTTGGACGTCCAGCGACCGGCCTTCTGGATCGCGGTCGGCAAGATCATCTGGATCAACGTGCTGTTGTCGGGCGACAACGCGCTGGTGATCGCCATGGCGTGCCGCGGCCTGCATGGCCGGCACCGCCTGTGGGGCATGGTGATCGGCGCCGGCATCGCCGTGGTGCTGCTGATCTTGTTCACCGGCATCGTCGCCACGTTGATGGAGCTTCCTTATCTCAAGTTGATCGGCGGCGTTGCGCTGCTCGTCATCGCGGCCAAGCTTCTGGTGCCCGAGGATGAAAATGACGAGATCGCGGCGGGCACCACGCTCTGGCACGCAATCCGTATCGTGGTGATCGCCGATATCATCATGAGCCTGGACAATGTTATCGCCGTGGCTGCGGCTGCGAATGGCCAGATCCCGCTTCTGATCCTTGGGCTCGCCATCAGCATTCCCATGATCATCGCCGGTGCCGCGCTGATCATGCTGGTGCTGGACCGTTTTCCAATCCTGGTCTGGCTCGGCGCCCTGCTGCTCGGCTGGATCGGCGGCGATGTGATTGCAAGCGATCCTGTGGTCCAACCGTTCCTGCACCGGCTGCTGGATGGCCAGCTGGTTCTCAACGTGGAGGCCGCCTCGAAAATTTTCGGCGGATCGACGCATATCAGCCTCGATGGAGACCTGACGGATGCCTTGGCTTCGGTGGTCGGCGCGATCGTCGTCCTGGTTGCGGGATCGATCTGGCGCAGCAGCAGGCCGCTTGCCGAATCGGAGCCGTCTCCGGCGGCGGTGCGAACACATCGGGTCGACCTGCCCTAGCCCGACGTGTGGCGCGCGAATGCTAGAGCGCGATGGGACGAGGTTGAATCACCGTCGCGCTCCAGGTTTTTTGGTTGAGCATGATCTTTTCGGAAAACCGCTTCGCACTTCTCCGGATCATGCTCTAGCGCCGGACGATCGAGCCGGTCCGGCCCACCAGCCGCGCCAGCTGCTTGAACCGGCTGCCAACGCGGTCGGCGACCAGATCGACCATGCGGTGTTCGAACACCAGCATCAATTGGCGCTGCTGGCTGCGGAAGTGGGTTGCCGGCAACACACCCGGCCGCGCCGCCGAAATCAGGTGGGAGACCCGGAACGCCGCGCCGAGCACCCGCGCGCGTTCGAGCATGGCTGGAGGCACCATCTGCTGGATGATCTCCGGCGGCTGGTTTTCCTCGCTGAGACCGGCGTAGCGAAAAAACACCGACAGCGCGACAAAGGCGCGGCCCCGGTGGTCGATCGATCCGAAATTGCCGTTGGTGATCAGATGCAGGGTCTGTTCGCCCCGATGGTCGGGATGAACCCGCCAACCGATGTCGGACAACAGGCAGGCGGCGTGGCGCAACCTGCGTTCATCCTCGGTTTCGCGCAGTTTGACGACGCTGAAAAAGCGATCGGTCCAGGCGGTCAATTCCTCGCCGTGCCGCGCCGAGCGCGACATCAGTTGGTTCAACTCCTGGGCCGCGGAGATCAGCCCGTCCTTGGTCCGTTCAGACGGTGGCAATTTGTCGTACAATAGGCCCTCGCGAACGCCGAAAGTCGAAAACACGATCGTTTTCGGTTGGGCGATCCGAATGATGTGCTCCAGAACCAGCGCTGCGTAGGTCAGAAGAGGACGCCGGGCCTCGGCGACAACCTCGATGTTGGCGAGCATATCGGCGGCGGCAAGCCGGCGCAGCCGCCGGGCAAAGTCGAGCGCGTCCGCCGCCGGGATCGAATAGCCGTGCATCACCCCGAGCGGATATCCGCTCTGGATGATGTGGATGCGCGCCAGCGCGCGCCAGGTGCCGCCGACGGCATAGAAGGCGCGCCCGCGGCCGGCGCGGAGCAGGGCGACATCGGCGATCTGGCTGCTGACGATGCGATCGGCCCGCTTCAGCGACCGGTCGGCAAGATCCTGCAGCGCCAGCGTGCCCAAAGGCAGCGTCAGGCCCTTGTGAACCCTGTTGCCGCGAACGTCGGTCAATTCCAGCGAGCCGCCCCCGAGATCGCCAACGATGCCGTTGGGTCTGTGGATACCGGACACAACGCCGAGCGCCGAAAGCTGCGCCTCGCGCGGGCCTGAGAGGATTTCAATCGGCACGCCACAGATCCGCTGGGCCCGGGCGATGAAGTCCGGACCGTTCTTGGCGTCGCGGCAGGCCGCCGTGGCAATGGCGTGGATCCGGCCCACTTTCATGATCCGGCACAGCGCATGAAAGCGCCGCAATGAGATCAGCGCCTTGGCGACCGCGTCAGGTGCGAGCAGGCCGGTGCTCTGGACCTCGCGGCCGAGCCCGCACAGCGCTTTCTCGTTGAAGATCGACACAAGGCTTCGCGCCATCGCTTCGTAGACCACGAGGCGAACCGAGTTCGAGCCGATGTCAATGACCGCGACGCTCGAGCCACGCTTGCGCGACCGCGTCACCCGAACGATCCCTTAGGAGGGATGGTGCCGTTCGTTCCGGCGCGTGAGGCGGCGCGGCGAGGATTCCTTGAGCGACTTTCCACGGCCAGAGAGACTCGGATTCGTCATGAAATAATTGTGCAGGTTGAAGGGCTCCTCGCCCTTCGCCGCCTTCATACGCGTTGACGACCCGTCCGGCAACAATTGCCAGCTCTGCTCGGTGTCCTTGAGGTTGGCGACCATGATCTGTTCGAGAACCTGCTGATGCACCGTGGGATTCTGCAACGGACAGAGCACCTCGACGCGGCGGTCGAGGTTGCGCGGCATCATGTCGGCGGAGGAGATATACACAACTGCTTTCGTGCTCGGCAGGCCATGGCCCATGCCGAAGCAGTAGATTCGGCCGTGTTCGAGGAATCGACCGATGATCGATTTGACGCGGATGTTCTCCGAGAGTCCGGGAAGGCCGGGTCTGAGGCAGCAGATCCCGCGGACCACGAGTTCGATCTGAACGCCAGCCTGCGAGGCCTCGTACAGCGCGTCGATGATGTCGGGATCGACCAGCGAGTTCATCTTCATCCAGATCACCCCCGGCCTGCCGTGCCGGGCATGATCGGCTTCCCCCTGGATGTGTTCGATCATCCGCTTGCGCAACGTCAGCGGCGAGACCGCCATCTTCTCGATGTCGATCGGCTCCGCATAGCCGGTGATGTAGTTGAAGACCCGTGCGGCGTCGCGCCCGATGATCGGATCGGAGGTAAAGTAGGACAGGTCGGTATAGATGCGCGCGGTCACCGGGTGATAATTGCCGGTGCCGGTATGGACGTAGGTGGTGAGGTTGCCGCCCTCGCGTCGAACGATCAGCGACAGTTTGGCGTGCGTCTTCAATTCGAGAAAGCCGTACACGACCTGCACGCCGGCGCGCTCGAGATCGCGCGCCCAGCGGATGTTGGCTTCCTCGTCGAACCGCGCCTTGAGCTCGATCAGTGCGGTGACCGATTTGCCGGCTTCGGCTGCCTCCGCGAGCGCCCGCACGATCGGCGAATTGTTGGAGGTGCGGTACAGCGTCTGCTTGATCGCGACGACATCGGGATCGCGCGCGGCCTGCTGCAGGAACTGCACCACGACATCGAACGATTCGTAGGGGTGGTGGACGATCAGGTCCTTTTGCCGGATCGCCGCGAAAATATCCCCGCCGTGATCGCGGACGCGCTCCGGATGGCGGGGCACGTACGGCGGGAATTCGAGGTCGGGACGGTCGAGCCGGGTCAGTTGCGACAACTCGTTCATCGCCAGCACGCCATCGACCAAAAGGACCTCGTCATCGGCGGTGGAGAGCGCCCGCTTCACGAAAGCACGCAGCTCCTCGGGCATGTTGGCTTCGATCTCCAGCCTGATGACCGATCCGCGACGCCGTCGCTTCAGCGCGGTTTCAAACAGCCGGACCAGATCCTCCGCTTCTTCCTCGATTTCGATTTCGGAATCCCTGATGATGCGGAACGCACCCTGGCCCTTGACCGTGTAGCCGGGGAACAGGCGCCCGATGAAAAGCCCGGTGGCCTGCTCCACCGTGATCAGCCGCACCGCGCCGTCCTTGTTCGCTGGCAGCCGGATGAAGCGATCGATCTTGCCGGGCATACGGATCAGCGCGTTCATCGGCTTGCCGTCGGAGACCCGCGCAAGTTGCAGCGCGACGGTAAAGCCGAGGCTCGGGATGAACGGGAACGGGTGCGCCGGATCGATCGCGAGCGGGGTCAGGAGCGGGAAAATATTGCGCAGGAAGTGATCCTCGATCCAGCTGCGCTCGCTCTTGCTGACATCGTGACCATCGATCAGCACGATGCCGCGTTCGGCCAGGATCTTGCGCAGGTCGCGCCAGATTGCCTGCTGGTCGCTGCCGAGCTTTGAAACCGTCTCGTTGATAAGAACGAGCTGTTCCGAAGGCGTCAACCCATCGGGACTGCGCTCGGTGAAGCCCTCGCGGACCTGGGCCTTGATACCGGCGACGCGCACCATGAAGAATTCATCAAGGTTATTGGCGGAAATCGACAGGAACCGGACCCGCTCGAGCGCGGGATGTCCGGGATTGACCGATTCCTCCAGCACCCGGCGATTGAAATGCAACCAGGACAATTCGCGGTTGATGAAGCGCTCAGGGCTTCCGGCGATCGCCGGGCGGTTTTCGGGTTCCGCATCTTCTTCTTTTAGAACAATAGGTTGTACGGCTTCCATGGGAAAATTGATCCACTTTCAATCAGGGCCGGCGCGCGACCTAAACCCGGTGCAAGGCCGAGCATGTGTCATCGCCATGACTCTTCGATGACCATGATGTTCTCTCTCGTCGTGGCGTCAAGGTGCGGTTGTTAACTAGCGCAGCAGTTCCGCTGCCAGCGCACGGGTCACCGGCCGGCCTTGCCGCAGCGCCTCGCTATCGAGCAATTCAACCGCCTGCCGCGCCGCTGCATAGGATCGCTCAATCCGGGTGGCGAGGTAGCCCACGACGCTCTCGTCGATGCTGAGCTGGCGGTCCGCGCAAAACTTCACGATCAGCGCGCGCAACAACTGATCGTCGGGCGGCAACAGCGCCACACTCGGCAGGGCCCGCAAGCGCGACCGCAAATCGCGCAGTTCGACCTCCATGGCGGAAGGAAGCAGGCGCGCGGTGATCAGGACGTAAGCGCCTTCCTCGCGCGCGAGGTTCAACAGATGGAACAGCGCGCGTTCATCGGAGTCAGCCGGTTTCAAATCTTCCACGACCAACGCGCCGGTGGCCAGTGCGCCGGGTACCGCGGCCGCCGTCAAGGCATGCGCGCTGGTCGAGCGCGCGCCTGCCTGCTCGGCCCAGATCGCTGCGAGATGGCTCTTGCCCGCGCCTTGGGGGCCGACCAGCATCATGACCCGGCTCGGCCATTCGGGCCATGCGTCGATCAGGGCAAGGGCCGCGGCATTGGCCGGTCCTTCGAGAAAATTATCGCGCGTCAGGCTCTCGGCATGCGGCAGCGCGAACGCCAGTTGGTGGGGGTGAACGCCGCCTGCCACGCCAATGACTCCATGCTGAGAGCCTGTTCCGTTCCGATTGAATCGGAACGGAGGCTCTGGCTTCTTGGTAGCGAATGTCAGATCCGCTCCACAAGCCCGGTCACCGGACTATCGGGCCTCGATCGTGCTCATGTGCCGTATCCATTCCACCAGATAAAGCGATACCGAGACCAGCGTAAATACGGTCACCAGACCCATCAGAATGAAGTCGTACGGCGTCGGTTGGAATCCGAAGCCGAGCGATCCCATCACCAGTGCCGCGAACGCCACCTGCGCCACCGTGTTGAGCTTCGACACCATCAGCGGTTTCATCTGGACCGGTTTGTCAAACAACCATGACACAATGACGGCCGAGACGATCATGATGTCGCGCGACACCACGAGGATGACGATCCAGCGCGGGATCGCGCCCCAGATTCCCAATGCGATGTAGATCGAGACCAGAAGCGCCTTGTCGGCGAGTGGATCGAGCAGAGCTCCCAATTCGCTGATCATGTTGAGTCGCTTGGCGAGGAAGCCGTCGACTGCGTCGCTGACGCCAGCGACAATGAAGACGACGAACGCGATCTCCATCTGGCTGGACGCAATCGCCCAGACCACGATGGGTACCAGGATGATGCGCCCCAGCGTGATAAGGTTCGGAATATTCACACGGCGCTTCCCGGCTACCGGTCCCAAAATAAGCAACGAAACGTCCGGCTCTTGGCGAGGAGAACCGGTTGTTATCTACATAGTATAGCCGCCGCCAGCTTGCGAGCCATTGCATAGCGGCGGATTCCGACGTAACCAGCCGCAAATACTTGGAATTTGGCATGGCCGAGCGCAAAAACGGGCTCACTTACGCGGATTCGGGCGTCGATATCGACGCGGGTAATCGCCTGGTCGATCTCATCAAGCCGATGGTTCGGGCCACCGCGCGTGCCGGCACTGAGGCCGAGATCGGCGGCTTTGGCGGGCTGTTCGATCCGAAGGCTGCGGGCTTCAAGGACCCGATCCTGGTCGCCGCGACCGACGGCGTCGGCACCAAGCTGAAAATCGCGATCGAGACCGGATTGCATGACGGCATCGGTATCGATCTCGTCGCGATGTCGGTCAATGACCTGGTCGTGCAGGGCGCGGAACCGCTGTTCTTCCTGGACTATTTCGCCTGCGGCAGGCTCGATCCGAAGGCTGTGGCCGCAATCGTCGCCGGCATCGCCGCGGCGTGTCGCGAGAGCGGATGTGCGCTGATCGGCGGCGAGACTGCGGAAATGCCCGGTCTCTACATGGATGGCGATTACGATCTGGCGGGCTTTGCGGTCGGCGCGGCCGAGCGCGGCACGCTGCTGCCGCGTCCCGACATTGCCGCAGGCGACGCGATCATTGGACTGGCGTCCTCGGGCGTTCACTCCAACGGATTTTCGCTGGTGCGCAAGATTGTAGCACAGTCGGGTCTCGCGCTTGAGGCGGCTGCGCCGTTCTCACCCGTCATGACGCTGGGGGCTGCGCTGCTGACGCCGACACGTCTCTATGTGCGTTCCTGTCTGCGGGCCATCCGCGAAACCGGCGCCATCAAGGGATTGGCGCATATCACCGGCGGTGGCTTCACCGACAATATCCCGCGTGTGCTGCCCAAACATCTCGGCGTCGGGATCGACCTCGCGCGCGTGCCGGTGCTGCCGGTCTTCAAATGGCTGGCGGAGCAGGGTGGGATCGCCGAATTGGAACTGCTGCGGACCTTCAATTGCGGTATCGGCATGATCGCCATTGTGAAGCCCGATCACCTCGACGCGGTCACCGAGATTCTTGCCGCGAACGGCGAGAGGGTCATCTTCCTCGGTGAAGTGATTGCGGCCGACGGCGAGCATCGCGTCGTCTATAACGGACACCTCGATCTGGCGTGGTGATGGCATGAAACGGCGCGTCGCCATCCTGATTTCCGGACGCGGATCGAACATGGCCGCGCTGATCAGGGCCGCCGCCGCGGCAGACTTCCCGGCGGACATCGCGGTCGTGATCTCCAACCGCGCCGATGCGCAAGGCCTGGAGAAGGCGCAGGCCAGCGGAGTTCCGACGCTCGTCATCGAAAGCAAGCCATTCGGAAAGGACAAGGCCGCGTTCGAGACCGCCCTGCAGGCGGCGCTCGATCAACACGGTGTCGATCTGATCTGCCTCGGCGGCTTCATGCGTTTGTTCACGGCCGAATTCGTGCAGCACTGGCATGGCAGGATGCTGAACATCCATCCCTCGCTGCTGCCGTCTTTCCCCGGGCTCGATCCGCATGGGCAGGCGCTGCGCGCCGGCGTCAAGATATCTGGCGCCACGGTGCATTTCGTGATTCCGCAAACCGATGCGGGACCGATTCTGATGCAAGGTGCGGTCGCCGTCTCCGATCACGACACCGTCGACACGCTGTCAGAGCGGATTCTCGAGGTCGAGCACCGCATCTATCCCGACGCGTTGCGGCTCTTGGCCAGCGGCGAGGTGCGACTAGAGGGTGGTATCTGCCGGACCGCGGCGGGCGCTGGGGCCGGCAATTTTCTGATCTCGCCGGTGCTCGGCTAAGCGATTTTCTTGCGGTCCAGGCGAACCGAAGACTCCCGAATCGGCTGTGGCCTCGGAACCACAATGCCGGGCAATCGGCCCTCGCCGGGATGCAGGACCGATTGACCCTCTGGCGGAACTACGGGCAAATCGGTCGTGCCGGGCGCGCTTGTCGCAATTGATCCGGCTGCTGTTGTTTTTGGACATTGTTCATGCCCTGCGCGTCGTGGCATTCGCGGATCAATGCGGGGGCGGCCCAGTGGGGGCTTTCGCACCTCTTTGCGGTCGCCTCCATCCTGGTACTTCTGGGAATGGCCGCGCCACCCTCCGCCGATGCCGCTACCGCTCCGTTGCCAACGCCAAGTTCCACTCCAATTCCAACCCCGACGCCGTCTCCCACGCCTGTTCCGACGCCGACACAGATCAATTCCGACATCTCGTCGGGATCGACCGTCATCAATCTCGGCAGCAGTTTTCTGGAGCGGCTGGGCAACCAGGCGTCCGGCGGGTTCGACCGCATGCAGCGTGGCAATCCCGGTGGCGGCGGTGCTTCCGAAGCAACCGAAAATCCCCGTTTCCGTACCTGGGGAGAGTTTTATGGGATCTCGACCAGGAGCGACACGCAGGGCGATTTCGTCGGCGACAAGCGCAAGACCCTGGGCGGCGTCGCAGGGCTCGGCGCCCGTCTTGGCCCCGGTATCAATGTCGGTCTCTCGGTCGACCAAAGCCGCTCGACGATCGACGTTCCCCTGGCGCTGCAATCGGCAACGCTCGATCTCACCCAGATCGGTTTCAATGCCTCCGTCGACAAGGGGCCGTGGACCTGGGCGGCCGCGCTGGTTCACGGGTTCGGAAAGATCAATTCGCGCCGCGATACCGGCGCCGGTTTCGCCAGCGCCGGCTACAACACGCAACTCGACGGCGCGCTGACCGAGCTCAGCTATTACTGGACGATGCAGCAGAGCCGCATCGTCCCGAAACTCGGGGTCGAATATGTGCGCGCCACCACCGGGGCGCTGCAGGAAGCGGGCGGTCTCGATTCGCTTGTCGCGACCGGAGCGACGCTCGAGCGCGCGCGGATTCTGGCCGGCGCCGAGATCGGGCGCTACTGGATTTTCGACCGCAAGATCCTCGATCTGTCCGCCTACGGCAAACTCGTCGACAATTTTTCGCAGGATTTCAGTTCCGTCGTGGTGAGCCTCGGGACCCAGAGCATCACGGTGCAGGGGATCGGCGAGAGCCGGTATGGCGCCGATGCCGGCGCGGGTGCCTCGCTCAGCCTGAGCAACACGGCACGAATCTACTTCAACTACGACGCCAAGTTCCGCGCCGCGATGCAGTCGCATCAGGGCACGCTCGGCGTCGAGTTCAAATGGTAGTGCAACCGCGCGACCATTTGGTTTTTCGGCAACGAGTCGATCGAAGCGCCACGGCTTCGAGACATCGGCGCAAGGCTACTTCGCGAGGCGCTCCGCCAATTCCATCAGGACACGCCGGTCGCTCGAATCCCTGATCTTGTTGAACGCAATGACGAGCCGCAACCCCTCTGCGACGCTCAAATCGATCTGATTCTCGCGAAGAAGCCGCAGCAATTTCTCGCCCGGCGGGTTGGGATCGTCCGTACTCACACCAAAGGCTCCCGAAACGAGCAGCGAGGATCACGCACGAGGATGATCGCAAGGAGCTGGCGATCAACCTGCAGGCGGCCATCGCAAAGACACGTGTGCTCAGCTTACCTGCCAGCGCCCACATTCTGTCAATGCCCCTGACCGAAGTTTCGCAAGGCTCGCAAGGCGCCGCAACCAATGAGGAGTGCAACCATCGCTCGCGCGCCCGGTTCTTGCCGCAGACATGAACGGTAGCGATTTGCGACGCTCGGAAAGTAACCAGCGGGTGACATTGGGAACCTGTCACCAAGGCGTCAGCAATGCGAAAGGTCAATCCATAGCTCGCTGGTGAGGACGCGCCTGATGCGAACGTCGGACACCGCTACTCGCGATCGACCCTGACCACCCGGCCGCGTTCGATCGCGAGCGCCAGTCGCCCATGCTTGAGCGCCAGCGCTGCGTCTCCGAACAGGTCGCGGCGCCAGCCGTGCAGGGCCGCAACCTCGGCATCGTCGTCGGCCGCGATCTGCTCGAGATCGTCGACGGTCGCGATCACCTTGGTGGCGACCGCGTGGCGCTCCGACGTCATGCGCAGCAACACCTTCAACAACTCGACGATCGCCGTGCCGTTGGAATTGCCGCGCGGCTTTTCGATCTTGGGCAGCGTCGCGAGGTCGCGCGCCAATCCGCGCTGCACGGCGGCCAGAATATCGGCGCCCCATTTCGAGCGCTCGAAGCCTTTCGGCAGCGAGCGCAGATTGGCAAGCCGCTCCAGGCTGGTCGGCGCGTGGATGGCGATATCGCCGACCGCATCGTCCTTCAGGACGCGGCTGCGCGGAACGTCGCGGGACTGCGCTTCCTGTTCGCGCCAGGCCGCGATCTCCATCAGCACCGCCAGTTCCTTCGGCTTGCGTATGCGGGTCTTCAGCCGCTCCCAGGCCCGCTCGGGATGAAAGTCGTAGGTCTTCGGCGAGGTCAGGACCTCCATTTCCTCGGCGACCCAGTCGCTGCGACCGCGCTTCTTGAGATCGGCGTCGAGCGCGGCGTAGACGTCGCGCAGATGGGTGACGTCCGAGACCGCGTAGTGGATCTGTTCGGCGGTCAAAGGCCGGCGCGACCAGTCGGTGAAACGGTGGGTCTTGTCGGGCCGATGGCCGGCGATGCGCTCGACCAGTTGATCGTAGGCGATGGAGTCGCCGTATCCGAGCACCATTGCCGCGACCTGGGTATCGAAGATCGGGTGCGGAACGATGCCGGCCTGGTGAAAGATGATCTCGATATCCTGCCGCGCGGCATGGAATACCTTCAGCACCTTCTCGTCGGCCATCAGCGCCAGGAACGGCTTCATGTCGAGGCCCTGGGCCAGCGCGTCGATGACGACCGCCTCGTCGGCGCTGGCGATCTGCACCACGCAGAGCAGGGGATAATAGGTGGTCTCGCGCAGAAACTCGGTGTCGACGGTGATGACCTCGTGGCGGGCAAACCGGGTGCAGGCCGCAGCAAGTTCGGAAGTGGTGGTAATCAAGTCCATGAACGATCCAATGACATTCCCCGTGCCGCCGCCGGGCGGGAGGCGGTGGCATCCCGTAGCCTGGCGGAAAACCGCGCGCTGTAACGGCGATCGACCGAAAGTGCTGCTATGTCAAGGGCATTGAGGCGAATTCGAGCGGTGAATTTCAGTCAAAAGGGTGCAGCTGCGAAGAGTTGCAACCTTCGATCCGCGTAAGCAGAGTTTTGCCTGCTCAGGACTGCGGCTTGCGCCGCGACGGCCGTGGCCCCGACGGTACCGCCAGCACGACGACGCAAAGTGCCAGCATCGCCAGTCCCATGAATTCGAATGCCAATGCGTCCACGGCAAGATCTCCCTTACAATGTCGATCAATTTGTAAGGAGCGCGTTGAGCGTTGCTTAAGGCTTGCGAGCAGGCCGTCTGGATGGTGGATGTCGGGTTAACAACGTCACGTCCCGCAGAACGTCCGCAGCACGCGCTGATCCGGTTCGGGGGGCTGTATGTAGGCGGCGAAATCGGGCTGGTCGTCGTAGGGTTTCGACAGCACCGTCAACAATTCCTCGAACAGCGTGAAATCATCACTGTTAACCGCGGCCTGGATCACTGCCTCGACGCGGTGGTTGCGTGGAATGAAGGCGGGATTGACGGCGCGCATCGCGGCCCGCCGCTCTGACGCGGATTGCGTCTCGCTGCCGGTTCGTTGCCGCCAGCGCGCCGCCCATTCATCGAACGCTGCTGGCTCTTCGAACAACGCCCTCGCATTGCCGAGATCGCCATCGCCGGCGGCTTCGCTGAGGCTGCGGAACGTCAGCGTGAAGTCGGCCTTGCCTTGCGCCATTACATCGAGCAGGTCCTGCGCCAGGGTCTGGTCGTCGTCCGCTTCGGTGAACAGGCCGAGTTTCTTGCGCAGGCCGGCCTTGTAGGCGGTGTTGAAGGCGTCGGCGAATTCGCCGAGCGCGATCTCGGCCTCTTCGACCGCCTTGTCCTTGTCGTCGGACAACAGCGGCAGCAGGCATTCGGCAAACCGGGTCAGGTTCCAGAGCGCGATACGGGGCTGGTTGGCATAGGCGTAGCGCCCCATCTCGTCGATCGAGCTGAACACGGTGGCGGGGTCGTAATGGTCCATGAAGGCGCACGGACCGTAGTCGATGGTCTCGCCCGAAATCGAGGTGTTGTCGGTGTTCATCACGCCGTGGATGAAGCCCACCAGCAGCCAGCGCGCGACCAGCTCGGCCTGGCGGGCGATCACGGCGTCCAGCAGCGCACGATAGGGGCGCTCGACGTTGCCGAGGCGGGGGTAGTGGCGGGCAATGACGTGATCGGCGAGCTGCCGCACCGATTCGGTATCGCCGCGGGCCGCGAAATATTGGAACGTGCCGACGCGGATATGGCTGGAGGCGACGCGGGTCAGCACGGCGCCCGGCAGGGCGGTCTCGCGGATCACATGCTCGCCGGTGATGACGGCGGCAAGCGAGCGGGTCGTCGGGATGCCGAGCGTCGCCATCGCCTCGCTGACGATATATTCGCGCAGGACCGGCCCAAGCGCCGCGCGGCCATCGCCGCGGCGGGAGAACGGCGTCGGGCCGGATCCCTTGAGCTGGATGTCGCGGCGGATTCCGTCCTGATCGATGACCTCGCCAAGCAGGATGGCGCGGCCGTCGCCGAGCTGGGGAACAAAATTCCCGAACTGGTGGCCGGCATAGGCCATCGCGATCGGCTCGGCGCCGGCGGGAAGCTGCTTGCCGGCGAGGATTTCGGCGCCTTCGGGGGTCTCGAGCTGATCGGGATCAAGCCCGAGCAGCCCGGCTAGCGGCCGGTTCAGCTTGATCAGCCGGGGCGCTTCCACCGGCGTCGGGTTGACGCGGGCGAAAAAGTTCGCCGGCAGTGCCGCGTAGCTGTTCTGGAACGGGAAATGGACGGTCATGGCCCCAAGATAGGCTATACCGCACAATACACAATCGGCCACGGCCATCCGTCGTCAAGCGGGCGTCGTTTTTCATGATTTCAGGGCTGCCGGAAGCCGGTTTTCGCCCCGCATTCGGTTGCCGCGCCGTGCAGGCTCGGGTAAACCCTCGGCGCGCTTCGGCCACGCGTTTCGCCGCCGATTCCAACCCACCGACATTGATCTTCAGGACTTCCATGCATCGTTACCGGACCCATACCTGCGGCGCGCTCCGCGAGAGCCACATCGACCAGACGGTCCGGCTGTCGGGCTGGTGTCACCGCATCCGCGACCATGGCGGGGTGCTGTTCATCGACCTGCGCGACCATTACGGCATCACCCAATGCGTGGTCGATCCGGATTCGCCGGCGTTCAAGGACGCCGAAAAGCTGCGCTCGGAATGGGTGGTGCGGATGGAGGGCAGGGTGCGCCGCCGCCCTGAAGGCACCGCCAATGCGGACCTGCCGACCGGCATGGTCGAGCTTTACGTCGCCGGCATCGAGGTGCTGGGGCCGGCCGCGGAGCTGCCGCTGCCGGTGTTCGGCGAGCAGGAATATCCTGAAGATATCAGGCTTAAGTATCGTTTCCTCGACCTGCGTCGCGACAAGCTGCACCAGAACATCATGACCCGCGGCGCGATCGTCGATTCGATGCGCCGGCGCATGAAGGAGCAGGGCTTCTTCGAGTTCCAGACCCCGATCCTGACCGCGTCCTCGCCGGAGGGGGCGCGCGATTTCCTGGTGCCGTCGCGGATCCATCCCGGAAAATTCTACGCGCTGCCGCAGGCGCCGCAGCAGTACAAGCAGCTCCTGATGATGTCGGGCTTCGACCGCTACTTCCAGATCGCGCCCTGCTTCCGCGACGAGGACCCGCGCGCCGACCGCCTGCCGGGCGAGTTCTATCAGCTCGACGTCGAAATGAGCTTTGTCACCCAGGACGACGTGTTCGCGGCGATGGAGCCGGTGATCACCGGCGTGTTCGAGGACTTTGCCAAAGGCAAGCCGGTGACTAGGGGCTGGCCGCGGATTCCGTTTGCGGACGCCTTGCGCAAATACGGCAGTGACAAGCCTGACTTGCGCAACCCGATCGAGATGCAGGACGTCTCGGAACATTTCCGCGGCTCCGGCTTCAAGGTGTTCGCGCGCATGCTGGAGGACCCCAAGAACCAGGTCTGGGCGATCCCGGGACAGGGTGGCGGCAGCCGCGCCTTCTGCGACCGCATGAACTCCTGGGCGCAGGGCGAGGGCCAACCGGGGCTCGGCTACATCATGTGGCGCGAAGGCGGCGAGGGCGCCGGCCCGCTCGCCAACAACATCGGCACCGAGCGCACGGCTGCGATCCGCACCCAACTCGGCCTGAAAGAGGGCGATGCCGCCTTCTTCGTTGCGGGCGATCCCGACAAGTTCTGGAAGTTTGCAGGCCTTGCCCGCAACAAGGTCGGCGAGGAGTTGAACCTTGTCGACAAGGAGCGGTTTGCGCTTGCCTGGATCGTCGACTTCCCGATGTACGAGTACAACGAGGAAGACAAGAAGATCGACTTCTCGCACAACCCGTTCTCGATGCCGCAGGGTGGCCTCGAGGCGCTCAAGACCAACGATCCGCTCTCGATCAAGGCGTTCCAGTACGACATCACCTGCAACGGCTATGAGATCGCCTCCGGCGGCGTCCGCAACCACGTCCCCGAGGCGATGGTGAAGGCGTTCGAGATCGCGGGCTATGGCGAGACGGACGTCGTCGAGCGCTTTGGCGGCATGTACCGGGCGTTCCAGTACGGCGCCCCGCCGCATGGCGGCATGGCCGCGGGCGTCGATCGCATCGTCATGCTTCTGTGCGGCACCACCAACCTGCGCGAAATCTCGCTGTTCCCGATGAACCAGCAGGCGATGGACCTGCTGATGGGCGCGCCCTCGGAAGCGACGACCAAGCAGCTGCGCGAACTTCACATCCGGACCAATCTGCCGAACAAGTAGTTCGGCAGCGGCGACGCGGCACCGGCCCGCAGGGCCGCGGGCGCGACGGGCGGCTCAGCTCGGCGTGCCCATGATGTACGGCTTCAGCAGCGCGTACATCATGCCGTGGACAGGCGTCGCCACGTTGAGCTTTTTCCCCAATTCGACGACCTTGCCGCCGAGCCAAGGCAGCTCAAGCCGGTTGCCGCGCTCGAGATCGAGGGCCATCGACGCCTTCATGGCCGGGGGCGCCTGACCGGTGAAGGCGATGATCTTTTCGAGGGCGTCGGGCGGCAGCGCGATCCCGCTGGCGCGTCCGATCTCGATCACTTCCTTGAACGCCGCGATGAAGAGTGGACGAATGTCGGGATCGTCCCGGAGCTTGCCGATTGGCAACCGCGTCACCGCGGTGAGGCTGGCATTGGCCGTGAGCGGTATGAACTTCATCCAGAGCTCGGTGACGATTTGGTCGCTCAGGGTCGCATCGAAGCCGGCTCTCTCGCAGAGCGCCAAAAAATCTTCGCCGCGCCGGCTCAGCCTTCCGTCGAGCTCGCCGAAAATCATGCGCATGAAGGTTCCGACCTGGGTGATCACGCCGGGCGCGGTGATCGACGCCGAGATCTGCGCCACGCCACCCATCACGGCCCCTCGGCCGAGGATCGGAGTGAGCCGCTCCGCCGCGTCGACGCCGTTCTGCAGCGGGATCACGCCCGTCTCCGGACCTATCAACGGCTTGATCTGGGCGCCCGTGCTTTCGACGTCCCACAGCTTGACGCAGAACAGCACGACATCGACCTGGCCGATGCTTGCCGGATCGTCCGTTGCCTTGGTCGGGACAAGATGGGTCTCGCCGCGGCCGCCTTTGACGACGAGCCCGCGCGTCAGCATGGCGTCGAGATGCTTGCCGCGCGCAACGAAGGTCACATCAGCTCCGGCGCTCGCCAGCGCCGCCCCGAACGCTCCGCCAACTCCGCCGGCTCCGATCACCGCGATCCGCATTGCATTATTTCCTCGCTTGGTATTGCACTAATCTGGTCACAAGGCGCGTAGGGCGGCTCCCGGCGGTTCGGCCCGTCCCGCCACTCTACACCGTTAGAGTGGCGCCGAACGCCAAGAAGTGTACAGGGCGGATTGAAGCCGAACGCGGACTCCGCCATGTTATCTGCCAAGAGGGCGGATCACGATCCGCCCTACAACTCGAGGGCCTGCTCGCCTGGGATCCTGCGCCTGAGGAACGTTTTACGAGGCTTCAGCCACAAGGGCGCCCGGCCGGGCCCTCGCCTGCAGGCGGGATACCGCCTCGGCCAGCGCAACGTCGGCCTGTGCGCCGTCGCGCTCGCGTAAGGAGACCCGGCCGTCCCTCATCTCGCGCCGGCCTATGATGGCCATCACCGGCACCGCCATGTCATGCGCCGCCACGATGCGCCGCGACAGGGTGTCGGCGCCGTCATAGGCAACGGCCCGGATCCCGGCGTCCTCGAACGCCGCCAGCACCTCCGCGCCGTATCCGGTCTGGTCTTTCGAGATCGGCGCGACCGCGACCTGGTCCGGCGACAGCCAGAACGGTAGCACGCCGTCATGGTGCTCGAGCAGGATCGCGATCATGCGGCCGAGCGATCCGAAGATGGCGTGGTGGATCATCAGCGGCCTTAAGCGGCTGCCGTCGGGGGCGACGTAGGACGCCTCGAGCCGCTGCGGCAGCACGCCGTCGAGCTGCACCGTGCCGCACTGCCACGATCGTCCCAGCCGGTCGCGCAGCGAAAATTCCAGCTTCGGTCCGTAGAACGCGCCTTCGCCGGGATTGATTTGCGGCGCGAGGCCGCAGCGCCGCGCGGCATCGCCGAGCGCAGCCTCCGACCAGTCCCAGGTCGCATCATCGCCGGCGCGCGCCGCCGGCCGCGTCGCCAGCGCGACCTCGCAGTCGGGAAAACCGAGGTCGCGATAGACCTCGCCCAAGAGGGCGATGAAGCACGCGACTTCGCTCTCGACGTCCTGCTCGCGGCAGAACACATGCGCGTCGTCCTGCTCGAAGGCGCGCGTCCGCATGATGCCGTGGAGCGAGCCGGACGGCTCATTGCGGTGGCAGGCGCCGAACTCGGCATAGCGGATCGGAAGCTCCCGCCACGAGCGCAGCCCCTTGTTGAAGATCTGCACGTGGCACGGGCACGACATCGGTTTTAGCGCCATCGCCTTTTCGCCGTCGTCGACCCGGAACATGTGCTCGCCGAACTTGTCCCAGTGGCCGCTGCGGTCCCAAAGCTCCTTCGGCAGCAGCTGTGGCGTCCGGACCTCGGCATAGCCGGCCCGGCGCATCTTGCGCCGGACGTAGTCCTCCAGCACCCGGTAGACGGCATAGCCGCGCGGATGCCAGAACACCATGCCCGGCGCATCGTCCTGAACGTGCCAGAGCTTGAGCTTCACGCCGAGATGTCTGTGGTCGAGATCGTCCATGGCTTAAGTTCCTTGTGATGGGAAAAAGCGCGGACGAAGAACCATCAAAAACCGAAAAAAGGCCCCGTCCGTCGCGGGCGGGGCCTTTTCTGGGTGAAGTACGCTTGTCTCTAGCGCGCGCAACCAGCAGGCGATCCGCCGTAAGCGGTCGCCGTGGTGGTCAATGCGGCTGAGAGAGGCTTGTTCATGTTCTACATATGTCGGCAAAACACTCAGGCGTCAACGCCAGGTGAGCGCTCTGCCAGTGCAGCTCCTGTCGGCGCTTGGCCCGCTTGCCGCCGCCGGGAGCGAGAGTATATTAGGTCGATGGCTGTCAGCTCGCCCGATCTGAAAGCGTTCCTTCTCGCCACACCTTTCTTCGGTGGCCTTTCAGCCGCAAGCCTCGATCTCCTGGTCTCAATGCTGGTCGAGCGCCGTTTCGATGTCGGCGCCACGGTCGTAGCCGAAGGAGAACCGGGGCGCTCAATGTACATTGTTCACTCCGGCGAGCTGGTGGTGAGCAAGATCGGAGATTCGCGGCGCGTCATTCGCATGGCGGGTCTCGAGCCCGGCGATTTTTTCGGCGAAATGACGCTCATCGAAATGCAGAACCGATCAGCCACCGTCGTTGCGGAGAGCCCGACCGTGCTGTACGAGCTCTCGGCCGCGAACCTCTACGCGTACTACAAGGCCGACATCTACGCGTATGTGATGGTGATGCAGAATATCAACCGCGAGCTTTGTCGGCGGCTCCGCCGCGCAGACAATCGCATTGCCGAGCTGCAGATGCTTGACGCGCGTCAATGACGCGCCTTCACGCGTGTCATACGGGCTGAGAAGAAGCTGCGACCGGCAAATGTGGCGCAATGGTTCAGTTTTGCGCTGTTCTGCGGCCTTTTCGTGTCGATCTTGCAACACCTTTCCTGTTCCTGAGCCGGAACAGGACTTAGGAGTCGCAAGCGCATGCGGCCGCAACTAGGGTGTTGACTTTCCTGCCCCGCGGGGGGCCCGGGCGAGCAGACGTTCTGGTGCAATGATCGGAAATTGTTGTGAGGAGTAACGTAAATGAGTTCCATCGGCTCCCGGGACCTACCCGATCCGAACGACCCCAACGGTCCTCTGCACTTCGCGCCGCGGTCGGTGCGCAGCAGAGCGAGCCCGCAGACGAGGCCCGTCCGCCTCACTTCCTCCCGCTCTGGTTTTGACGAGATGCTCAGCGAAGCCGTCGCCAAACCCAGGCCGCATCCGCTGGACCCGGAGTTCGTTCCTCAACCCGAGAAACCACGCGCCCGGTTCGGCGTTGCAAGTCGCGTTATCGCAGCGATTGGCGCTATCGCGATCATTGGCGTCATCTTTTTCATGATGGTTCCAAAGTCGCAAGGAATCGATCCAACGCCGGTTGGAGCGGCCAAGGCATCCGAAGACTCCAAGGTGTCGGAAGACACCAAGGTGTCCGAGGACACTCAAGTGCTGCTGCAGAAATTCGTCCAGTTTGAAAAATCAAAAGAAGATCCATCGGCTGGAACGGCTCAAACACCCTCCGATGACTCCAAGATGCTGCTGCAAAAGTTCATGCAGTGGGGGCAAAAGCGGCGATAGCGAAGACCCGTACCGGTCGCCCATAACGGCCCAATAGCGCGTGGGATGCGTTGAGCCACCGGGTCCGGCCTTCGGCCGACCCGATGATAAACTCCGAGGTTGGGCAAGAATATGCCCAGCTGCAGAACAATACCCATCAATTGCCTTTTGCGAAGATGATAGGGTTTGCGAGGAGCTCAACCCATCCGACGGGCTGAGTTCGAGGTGCGACCGTTACCGACGCTCGGCGGCGCAGAATGTGTCATTCCGCGTACAAAACTGACCGGGGGCAAATTTGCGAGCCGATTGATCTCGGAGCGGGTGCGAGCCCGCGTCAGCCGGCGTGGGGCGGAGGAGAAGGCGGCATATCGCGCAGGAACTGATAGCGGCCGTGACCCTTGATCGCGGCCAGGTCGTGCGAGACCAGCCCGTGCGGCCGTTCGATTGTGACCTCGACACTGCTTTGCGAGAAATCGAGGACCGTGACGCCGCAACGGCCATCGCCGCCATGCGCCTGCGCGCCGGCAAAGGCGACGGCAGGTACCCATAGATGCCGTTGGCCGCCGAAGCTGCGGTCGCGATGCTGATGCAGGTGACCGCTGACGATCAGACGCGCGTCGGAGCGATTGAGCCTGTCGAGCAGCCGTGCCCGAGCCGACGGCACCATGCACGAGGGGCTCATGACATCGTCGGCTGGACCTTCGAGGAAGAGAGGCTTGTGCAGGAACAGCGCGGTGGGCCGCTCGGCGGTCCTCAACTGCTCATCGAGCCACCGATCCTGTGCTTGTTCCCGCGCCAGGCCCGAGCCGAAAAGCTGCGCGTTGACACCGACCAGACGCCAGCCTCCGGCATCCAGGATCAAGCGATCGGTGGCAAAAGACCTGTCCCATCGTGCGAGCCGGTCTGCATCAATGATCTGGTCGGGGTCCTGGCCGGGAGGCTCGTCGCCGACGTCGTGGTTGCCGGGCAGGGCGATGGCACGCGTGCGCAGCTCCGAAAGCGCAGTGGCTGCGAAGGCGATCTCGGCGTCACTGTCAGGTCCGTTGATCGCCAAATCGCCGTTGATGATCACCGCGTCGGCCTTCGCGGCGTCGGCAAACGCGCGCGCCACGCACCAGTTCTCCCAGAAGAAACCGTGTGTCGGCGAAAGATGGATGTCGGATAGGACGACGATGCGGGCCAAACTGGCTTCCTCACCATACTCTGTGCGAGCAGGGTAGAACATCGAGGCGACGGTGATGTGAAGGCTGGCTCGCGGGGCGGATCATGATCCGCCGTTATGAATCGCCAAGATGGCGGGTTACGCCTTCCGTCGGTGCCCAAAGCGGGCAACAATCTGCGTAACGCGGTCGCTCACGGAGATAACGAAGGTACGATGACGGCGAGAATGACCGACCTCCGCAAAGCCTGCGTTGCCACGGTCTCACCGAGCCTTTTGTCGCGTTCGACGAGCCCAACGGCCGCATTTCGGGTCGATGCCATTTATCGGCCTGCCAGCACTGTCGTGACGGCAACGACCTGCACCAAAACTACCGCCAGTACTGGTGCCCGCGGCGTACCCGCAATGTCGCTGAGTGAACCTAAGACGACAGGCGCAAATGCGAATACCGCCTGATTGGTGGCCGTGACGAGTGCAACGACGCGGTTCAAATCGGAGCGAACAAACTCGCTTTGCGCAATCAGGGGCGGCAATGATACCAAATTGCCCAGGCCAAGCCCAAAGAGAATACAACCGAGTAGCGACAGGGGGATGGAAGTCCCTCCCGCTGCCAGAAGCGTTGTGGTACCCGCAATCTGGATCGCGAAATTTAATGCCGCTGCCACGCGGCGGTCGGCTCCTGCCGGCAGCAGAATTCCAAATAGTGTACGCCCAAGGACCGCGCAGGCCGTCGTCAGACTAACTGCGGCGCCGGCGCCCGTTTCGCCGAGGACAGGGGCAAGCAGAGAAAATAGAAAAGCGATCAAACCTATCTGGGCAAACAATCCGAGTGCAAAGGATATCGAGAGCGTAGCGAAGCGCCGATCCAGCCACATTGCAAATCCGACCGGCAAAGTTGCAGCTAATCTCAGTCCGGGTTTGGGCGCGAGATCCACCTGCGCTTCTATGCCTGTTTCACCGTCCGGGCTTTGTCCGAGGGACTTAGGGCTGACATTGAAGTAGGCGCCAGCCAGCCACCACAATGTAGTCACCATGACGATGGCGACCGTTGTGACGGCCGCCGCGAAACCAATCCGAGCAATCAAGAAAGCCCAGAGTGGAGCAAATAATACTCCCCCTACAGAGGCCCCATTGAAGGCCATGGACAATGCGGCCGGACGGCGACGATTGAACCATGGGGCAACCATCGCGTTTATGGCGGCCCCCGACGTAAATGCCCACCCGACACCGCTAAGCAGTGCCGCTGGGTAGAGCTGCCAAGCTTCGGTAGCAAACGCCCAGCCGACAGCTCCCACTCCAGCCGCAACCCCGCCAGCCCGCGTCACCGAAGCCAAGCCGAAGCGCTGATAAAGTATTGGCAGGCGCACAACGATGCCGGCAGACAGCAAGAAATGGCAAGTAATTGCACCTGATATCAGGGAAACCGGCCAGCTGTGGTCCTTGTGCAGGATTTGCAGAAATATCGAAGGTCCGTAGAATCCGACCCCCCAGCTGAACACTGCAACAACAAAAGCAGCTCCAACTACTCGCCATCCAAAAAACCCAGAAACGTGTCCGGCAACGGCGCTCATGCGGCATTCAAGATTGGTCGATGCCACAGCACCCACAGCTGGGTCCGAAGTCGAAAGCCGAGCCGTGCATAGAGTGTAGCTGCAGGATTATCGGGAAAGACGTGTAGGAACGGCGCCTCGCCTCGTGCGAGAGCGGCACGTGCCAGATTCAACGTCAGTGCGGCGCCCAGCCCATGGCCCCGGGCGTCTGGATGTACACAAATGCCGCTTAGTTCGACGTAGCCCGACGGACGAAGCCGCTCACCGGCCATCGCAAGGAGCCGACCAGACGCGTCCCGCACACCAAAGTAGCGGCCAAGTTCCGGCGTTCGGCTACCGAAGGGACCGGGCTTAGCCACTTCCGCCAGCGCTTGCATTTCAGAAGCGTCGGCGGGCTGCAGCGTGGTCAAACGATTTTCTGCCGGGTGTATACTGAGCTGATTACTCGAATCCACGATCATTTGCATGATGGGTCTTGCACTGACAGTACTCCACCCTGGCGGAGCAGGCTCCTGCGAAGAGCGAAACAGGCGCGCTTCGAGCCCTTTTGGAAGATCTGCCGCAAGATCCGCATAGGCTTCTTGCGTCGATCCACTTACGGCAGAGAACGGTGCCATGTCGCGCGGGTAATGCCGCGCCGCGCCTCGGCCAATAGCCATGCCAGCTTGCGGTCCAGTGAGCGCATACCACACTGGGTTATCAAGTTGATGCTCCACGCTTCCTCCAACCTCTCACTTACCAGGCTAGATTAGCTGATAGCGGGCTGGTTGCCGAGCGGTTCGGCCGGTAAAAATTCGCCGGCAAAGGCGCGACCATGTAGCTCCTCGCGCGACATCGCGCCCTTGCGCGCCATTCCGGCGCGCGAGCGTAGCGAGCGAACTATGGTGCGCAATTGCGCACCTGAGAATCTCGAGATGCTCTGCTGTGCAATTGCATAGCGTAGTTCGATGCGGAGCCTGAATCAGAAACTTGAGCCGGGGCCGCGACGTTCAAGGCTGCGACGTCGTCGTCCCGGTCAAGCGATCTTCGCTGGCTCACAGTCCCGACGAAACCTCGATCTGAAACTGCGCCAGCGCGACGAACGGGTCGGTCTTGATCAGCTGCACGAGCTGCAGCGCCGGCACCTTGCCGAGCGGTGTCAGCTTGATGATCAGCGTCCCCCGCGGGTTCTCGATGAAGCGCCCGAGCGCGTCGGCGACGGCCAGCGCGTCGGCGTTGTCGGTCTTCGCCGTGGCGCTGGTCTTGATGCTGTCGATGATGGCGCGCCGCGCGGCGTCGCGGCTGACATTCTGGGCGCGCGCAAATTGTGCAACGAAGAGGTCGACGCCGCCAACATCCCGCAACGTGAGCGCGACCGTCCCGGCCTCGATTTGCGCGGCCGTGGCCATCGCCTGCGCCAGGTCGGTCGAGAATACTGCGCGCGGCACATTGGCGAGCGAGATCCGTGCCGACGCCTCGAGGACGTCGCCGAAGTCGAATGTCACGGGATCGAGAGCGAATGCGCCGGAGGCTTCCGTCCAGGTCGCGCCGAGGTCGAAGTCGATCGCCGCCGCGCGCAAGCCGGCCGCGACCAGCGGTTTCTGCGCGGGATCGGCCGCATCGATCGGGCTGGTGAACTTCGCGGTCAGGCGTGCCTTGGTCGGAATCGGTCCGACGAACTGGCCCCAGTTCAGGCTGATGGTATCGACCTTGACCTGACTATTGGTGTTCTTGAACGGCGCCACGAGGTCCTTGATCTCGGTCCCATCGATGAGCTGAAGCAGTCCGAACAGCCGTTCGGGCGATGGTGTTTGCCCGGGAGTCGAAAGGTCCGACGTCAACCGCAACAGGTTGGAGATATCCAGCGATTTGATCGCGAAGCGCCCGATCTTCACCGGTCCTTGCGGAGAACGCCCGTCGAGCCCTTCGAGCGCGAACTCGCCGATCTTGCCGTTTTCCAGGTTGAACCGGACCGCGGCGAGCGAGAACGGTCCTTGCGGCGTCTCGATTGCGAGGCCGCGCATTTCGGCATTGCCGACGCGTACGCCCTCATAGAGGCTGGCCATTTGCTGCATCAGGTCGCGCGTCTGCGCCGGGCTCGGAGGTGTCCCTTGCGACGACATGGAGGTGACCATCGCGATCAACTGGGGCAGTTGCAGTTTGGACGGGCGCAGTCCGACATCGTCGATCGTGTTGCCGTCCATGCGCACCCGGACCCCGTTCGGGAGCGAGTACGTATAGGTCCCGACGCTGACCTGCCGGTAGATGCGGAGATACTGGTCATCATTGGCGCGCGCCGGATCAAACATCGCAAGCACGGGGGCTGAATCGAAATCATACGCCGCCAAGCCCGCCATTTCGCCGCCGATCTTGTCGGTGCGGCCGTTCTGCTGAATGTCGGCCGTAAAAGCCGCCCGCTCGGCCGTGATGGCGGCAATCTTGCCTTGCTTGATGCCGTTGAGCGCGAAGTTCGAATAATTGTAGCTATAGCCGAGGGCCGGCGTGCCCGAGGCGCCGGGAAGACTGACGTCCATCGATTGACTTGGGGCCGTGATCGACGAGGCGGTGATGTCAGCGAGCTGTTGGAGCGCGGATCGGTAGATCTTGGCAGCGGCGGATCCAGCCAGGGGCTGTCGTTGACCTGCGGGGCCGGAATAGTCCTTGATGACGATCTTTGGCGCCTTGTAGGCGAGGCTCCAGCCGGCCTGGACGCTGACCTCGATGTCGGTGGCCTCGATCGTCTCCGCGGAGAAACGTGCGGCATCCGGCAGACCGACGCCTGAGGCCGTGATGCTCGCGATCTTCAGTTGCGCGGGCAGCTGCCCGGCCGATTCAGTGGAAATGTCGGCGATTTTGAGCGTGCGGCGCAGCGCGTCAAACGAGATCGCACCGTGGCTCGCCTTGCCGCCCGCGGCACGGATTGGCGCAAACGAAGCCTCGAATGCGGTGTCGACGCGGTGCTGAACATAGAATTCGAAACCAAAGAACCCCGCGATCGCGAGCACGGCGGCCGCGACCAGACCAATCAGAACCTTTTGCATTGGGGCAACTCCGTTTGCCGATTGCCGGCAAAATGCCATATTGTCGGGCCCGATGGTACAGGAGTGTGATGCTGGAATCGATGATCTCAGAGGAACGGCCCATCGCTGACGGGTCAGGCGTCCGATCGAGGCGCCGGTCCGCACCGTCGCGCGCGCTTCACATCCGGCGCAATCTGCCGCAGTACTAAAGACCGCTACCAAGAATTTAAATCGCGGGCGAAGAGGCCCGCGGGGGGAAGTCTATGTCGTCTTATTCCGAAGAATTGCATTCCGCGGCGCTGGCCTACCACCGGCTGCCGCGGCCGGGGAAACTCGAGATCCAGGCGACCAAACCGCTCGCCAACCAGCGCGACCTGGCGCTGGCCTATTCCCCGGGCGTGGCGGCGGCCTGCACCGAAATCGCCAAGAATCCGGCCGAGGCCGCTTCGCTGACCGCCCGCGCCAATCTGGTCGCTGTCGTCTCCAACGGCACCGCCGTGCTCGGGCTCGGCAATATCGGCCCCCTGGCATCAAAGCCCGTCATGGAAGGCAAGGCGGTCCTGTTCAAGAAGTTCGCCGGCATCGACGTCTTCGACATCGAAATCGCCGCCGACACCATCGAGCGCGTGGTGGAGACGGTGGCGGCGCTGGAGCCGACCTTCGGCGGCATCAATCTCGAGGACATCAAGGGACCGGAATGTTTCGAGATCGAGGCGCAGCTCAAGGCGCGCATGAAGATCCCGGTATTCCACGACGATCAGCATGGCACCGCCATCATCGTCGGCGCCGCGATCAAGAACGCGCTGCTTCTGAACGGCAAGAAGCTTCCGGACGTCAAGATCGTCTGCTCGGGGGCGGGTGCGGCGGCGATCGCCTGCCTCAATCTGCTGGTCTCCCTGGGGGCGCAGCGCGAGAATATCTGGGTCTGCGACATCGACGGCGTGGTGCATGAGGGCCGCAATACGCTGATGGACCGCTGGAAGGCGGTCTATGCCCAGAAGACCGACGCGCGGGTGTTGGCGGACGTCATCGGCGGCGCCGACATCTTCTTGGGGGTGTCCGCGCCCAACGTGCTGAAGCCCGACATGGTCAAGCGGATGGCGGATCACCCGCTGGTGATGGCGCTGGCCAACCCGACGCCGGAAATCATGCCCGACGAGGCCCGCGCCGCGCGGCCCGACGCGATGATCTGCACGGGGCGGTCGGACCTCCCCAACCAGGTCAACAACGTCCTGTGCTTCCCCTTCATCTTCCGCGGCGCGCTCGATGTCGGCGCCACCGCGATCAACGAGGCGATGAAGCACGCGGCCGTGGACGCGATCGCACAGCTGGCGCGCGATCCGCCGTCGGACGCGGTGGCGCGCGGCTTCGACAGCGGCGAGACGCAGGGCTTCGGGCCGGGATCGTTGATCCCGAGCCCGTTCGATCCGCGGCTGATCCTGCGCATTGCGCCGGCGGTGGCGAGGGCGGCGATGGAGTCCGGCGTAGCGACGCGGCCGATCACGAATTTCGACGAATACACGGCGCTTCTGGAGCGCTTCGCGTTCCGCTCCGGCCTGATCATGAAGCCGGTCTTCGCGAAGGCGAAGACCCAGCCGGTCCGCGTCATCTATGCCGAGGGCGAGGACGAGCGCGTGCTGCGCGCGACGCAGGTCGTGCTCGAGGAACAGGTGGCGCGGCCGATCCTGGTCGGGCGTCCCTCCGTGGTCGAAGCGCGGATCAAGCGATTTGGCCTCTCGATCAAGCCGGGCAAGGATTTCGATCTGGTCAATCCCGAGGACGATCCGCGCTATCGCTCCTACGTGCAGTCCTATATCGACGTCGCCGGCCGCCGCGGCGTGACGCCGGACGCCGCGCGCACGGTGGTGCGCACCAACGCGACCGTGATCGCGGCGCTCGCGGTCATCCGTGGCGAGGCCGACGCCATGATCTGCGGCGTCGAGGGCCGCTATATGAGCCATCTGCGCCACGTCCGCGAGATCGTGGGCTTTCTGCCGGGGGTCAGCGATTTCGCGGCACTTGCACTGTTGATCACCAGCAAGGGCGCGTATTTCATCGCCGATACGCAGGTTCGCCCCAATCCGAGCGCGGAGGAACTCGCGGAAATGGCCTCGCTCGCCGCGGGCCATGTTCAACGCTTCAACATCAAGCCGAAAATCGCATTCGTGTCACATTCCGATTTCGGCAGCTATGATACGGAGTCCTCGCGCAAGATGCGACGCGCCACCGCGCTCCTGAAGGAGAAGCACCCGGAACTCGAAGCGGATGGCGAGATGCAGGGCGACACCGCGCTGTCGGGGGCGGCCAGGAATCTGGTTCTGCCGCATTCGAAGCTGGAGGGCGAGGCCAATATCCTGATCATGCCGAACCTCGATACCGCCAACGTCGCCTACCAGATGATCAAGTCGCTGGCGGACGCGCTCCCTGTCGGCCCGATCCTGATTGGCCCGGCCCGACCGGCCCACATCCTGACGCCGTCGGTCACCGCGCGCGGTGTGCTGAACATGACCGCCATTGCCGCCGTCGAAGCCCAGGAACGCGCCGGCCGCCAGCAACCGAGCCTGTTCGGCTAGCGCCCGAAAGATGTTCAAACAAGGAGATGAGATCATGATCGGAATAGGATGATGATCTTGTGCACGATCCCGCCACGGTCACGCCGCTTCGACGCCAAGCGGTGGCCGACATTGCGAAAGATCATGTGCAAACAACCATGTAGAAGCGTAACGGCAATTCACCCGGAAGCCGGCGCGCGCTCCATGAGCGCGGCGGGGTTCCGTTCATTTGCAGATGGTCTTGCAGTTTGATTTGACCGTTTGAAAAGCTGCGGCGAAACCCCCATAATTGAATTGTATACGAGCAAGAACCGCCCCTAAGTTCATTAGAAGAGGCCGATGATGCCAGCGTTCGTTACTTTCGGGCGAATCTTGTTCGCCGTGCTTTTCATCTATACGGGTGCCACCAATCTATTTGACATCCATGCGGCGGCCGACTCCATCGCGGCCAAGGTGACGATCCCCGAACTGCTCGCGCCCTATGCCACACAACTTGACACCCTGACGGGCATGCCGACGGCGCAAACGCTGGCGATCGCCGCCGGCACCTTCGCGGTCATTGCAGGATTGATGATTGCGCTCAATTTCGGCGCACGGTTCTTCGCGCTGCTGCTGATCGTGTTTGTGGGGCTGGAGACCTTCTATTTCCACGATTTCTGGAATCAGGCCCCGCCGGAAAACGCCAAGACGCTGATCGACGCGCTCAAGAACCTGTCGATCATCGGCGCGCTGTTCATGATCGCTGGCTACGGACGAGGACCGCGCTCGGTCGAGGCGGCCTATGGGGAGGCCTAGAGTCTCCGTTCCGATTGAATCGGAACGGAGACTCCAGCTTTGTTATTTTGACGCGTTTTCTTAACGCGAACCGGTACCCACTTCGCTGGAAAACGCTCTAGCGCTCGCGCCGCCACGGCGTGACGCTGACGCCGAAGGCGGGATCGAGGATTTCGGATGTCCCCGCTTTCATGCCGTGGGCGGCCAGGACCTGCTGCGGCGAACGGGCAGGGACCCCGGGAAAGCAGGGCTCGCCGCCCGGCAGTCGCACGCGGGGAGCCACCGACAGCCAGAAGGTATCGTAGCGGTTCATGAACATGTCGAACACATCGGGACCGCCGATGATGGCCACGGTGCCCGCGTGCACGCCGGCCCGGTCGCGGGCCGCCTCGAAACTCGCACCGGCCGGATTCCACAGGCTCGCCTGCGGATTTGACGGATCAGGCGCCAATGCTGCCACCTTGCGGGTCACGATGATCCGCTTTCGCTTCAGTGAGTTCGGCTGGTCCTCGTAGGAGTTGCGGCCGTGAACGATCAGATCGGCCTGATCGAGCGCGTTGGTGAAGAACGCCTTGTCGCCCTCGAACTTCAGCTCGGTCGGCATCACGCGATCGGCGTTCGTCAGCATGCCGTCGACTGAGACGATAACATAGCCGTCGATCCGCAATCCCTGACCGGCCATCGCCGCCGACCGCTGGCGCGCGAACTGCCTATTCCGAGACCGTGGTCACGACGGAAGAGACCGGACGCGAACTGACCGTCGGCAGCTTGACATCCTTCATCAGGTCCTCGTCGTATTGCGGCAAGGTCTGCACGGTGCCCTTGGCCCGCATGGCGACGACCTTGTAGCCCTCGGCCTTCAGCCGGTGCAGCAATTCGGGCAGGGCCTCGGCGGTATGCTTGTGGAAGTCGTGCATCAGGATGATGCCCTTGCCGAGCTTGTCGAGCTTCTTGAAGGTGACGTCGATGACCTGCTTGGCGTCGCGCGCTTTGAAATCGAAGGAGTCGAGGTCGCAGGAGAAGATCGCGATGTTCCGGCTGCCGAGATAGGTGACCATCTCCGGCGGATGCTGCAGCGCCGGGAAGCGGAAGAACGGCGAGGGCGAAATGCCGCCGAGTGCCCACTTCACTGCACTGAAGCCCTTTTCGATTTCTTCCTTGCGCTGGTCGTCGGTCAGCTTCTTGTTGGTCAGTGTCGCGTGCGACCAGGTGTGTGCGCCGACGGTATGACCGGCCGCGTAGACCTGCTTGAGGATTTCGGGGTAGTAGGTCGAGTGCTTGCCGATCGGGAAGAAGATCCCGGTCGTGCATTCCTCCGCGAGCGTCTTCAGCACCGATGGCGTGTTCTCCGGCCACGGACCGTCGTCGAAGGTCAGCACCACCTCATGGTCGCGCAGGAAGTCCAGTTCCTTGAAATGCTCGAAGCCGAAGCCGGGTCCGCCGGTCGTATCGATCTCCACGGTGCGTCCGATGCCGAGCGCATTGGGGTTGTTGCAGGCGGCTCTCGCCGGCTGCGCGGCCGCCGCTGCCGGAATCTGCGCCGGCATCGCCTGAGGCACTGCGGCTGCGGCCTGCTGCGGCGCAGCCACGGCCTTCGGAGGAGCGCTCTGACACCAGGCCGCGCCTGATCCACACAGCGAAACCGCAACGATCAATCCTGCAGTAACACGCATGTTGTTGTCCTCTGAACCTGTTCCCGCAGCCGGTCGCGGCGTTATGCCATCGGGCCGAGCCGTTTCCTGCCACCCCCGCATACTAGCCCAGTCCGACCCGTTGCCGCAAAGGAAACGGGACTTATAGACGGCCAAATTGTGACTATCCCGGTTGATTCCGGGGAACTGTGTTCAGGAATCCGCTACCGTGTCAGGACTCCGCCAAGGCGCGCGCGATCGCGGTTTTGACACGGGTATCGGTCGGCTCGACGGCCGAGGCAAACACGTCGGCGATGTAACCGTCGCGGCCGATCAGATACTTGTGGAAATTCCAGCGCGGGGTGTCCTTCGGACGGGCTTCCGCGGCCCATTTGTAGAATGGGTGTGCTTTCGGCCCGATCACGTCGACCTTGGCCGCCATTGGGAAGGTAACGCCATATTGGTGCTGAGCAGTCTCGGCGATGTCAGCCATGCCGCCGGGCTCCTGGTTGCCGAAATCGTTGGAGGGAACCCCGATCATGGCAAGGCCGCGATCGTGAAACTCGGTCCACAGCTCCTGCAGGCCGGCATATTGTGGCGTGTAGCCGCACTGGGATGCCGTATTGACCACGAGCAACGGCTGACCCGCGTACCCTGCAAGACGGATGTCGCCCTCCGACAGCGCCGGAAACGAGAAGGCGTACGCCTTGATTCGGCTCATTCCGGTTTCCGCGTTCGCAAGTCTGGTCGAGAGTGGGCTTGCAGCCGTCGCAAGTGTGGCTGCGATCAGGCTTCTGCGGTCAATCATTGTCGCCTCCGTCAACTGTCATTCTGTCGGACGTCACCTGATCGCATCATCGTAGCGGAATCGTGGTGCGGTCGCGGCTCAACAAGATGTTATGTCCGGGACGCCGGACACCACGGCAGCGGCAGCAGCGGCATGTAGTAGTTGTTCCATTCGCAGATCGATTCCGGGCCGGTGCGCTTCGACGCGTATTTTACGGGTTCCGCCTGTCCGACCGCGATGTGCAGCCCGAACAAGATCATGGCGATCGGATAGGCCCATGTGTGAAAGCGCAAGTCGCGCATCCGATCGAGCAGGATGGCGCCGGCGAGCACGATCAGCGGATCGGTGAAGATGAAATATTCCGACTTCAATCCGCGCCGCACGCCGAGCAGGTCGATGGCGAGTGCCGCCAGCATCAGCGCAGACGCCTGAAGCGCGGACTTTCCCTGGCGGCTTCGCCAGGCCATGACGATCCCGGGCACGATCAGCCAGGTCAAGAACACGGTCGGGCGCGGCGAGGAGTGCAGCACGAAGCTGTAACGCGCCAGCACCGAGCCGAGACCGTCGAGCATCAACAGAAGTACCGCACCGAGGCTCGACCCGCTCGCCGCACCGGCCGTCCTGGCATCGGCAAAGGTCAGCATCTTCTCCAGCGGATTGATTACCGCGATCACATTGCTGGTGTCATAGTCGAGATCCAGCATCAGCAGCGCGAGCGCCGCGCCGGCGACGAGGGCCGCGATCGATGCGATCGTCTCGGCGCGGCTGATCCGCCAGATCACCGCGTAGGCGATCATGCATCCGATGATGAGACACGTCAGCAGGGCCTGATAGAGACCGTAGCGGCCTGCCAGCAACGGGTGGAACTGGGCGGCATCGAGCAAAGCGCGGTCGAAGCCGGTCGCAACCAGCGGCCACGCCGTCCACGCAGCGATGGCCGCGGCGATCGCAGCAAGCGCCGCCACCAGCCACGCCGATGGCGTGCGCCAGAACGCGACGCTTGCGCTGGCGCCGCCTCCGAACGGCAGGATGATGACCGGCACCGTTGCGATCAGCAGAATCGCCTGCACCTTGTTCTCGAGGCCGAGCATGCACAGGAAAGCTGCAAGCGCCAGTGCCAGCGGCCGCACGAGGAGGGCGCGGCGTCCGACCGTAATCAGGATCATGAGCGCGAAAATGACCGGCATCGCGGCGACGAATTCGCTGCGCAGGATGCGCGAATGCACGGCCACGCCGCCGGACAGCGCGAACGCAAGGGTCGCGAGCAGCGCCACCCGCCAGTCGCGCAGGATCGCCCGCGCTAGCCCTGCGAAGATCACGACGCTTGCGGTCGCGATCAGGAAGGCGAGCACGCGCCCGGCGCGAACCGCCTGCGTCATCGCGGCATCGAAGGCTGGCCCATCGGTTGCGGGCGGGATCGCAGGCAGGGTCCAGGCATCGAGCAGGCCAAGCCCATGCAGCAGCGCAAACCAGGATTTGACGGTCAGAATGGTGAGATAGGCGGTGTGATCGAAGAAATGTTGCGGCTTGCCGTCGTTCATGACGAGGGCGTTGTAGATCACCATGAAATCCATGTCGGCATTGCGCCAGTAGATGATGGCGTAGCCGAACAGCGCGAACGAGACGGCAAGGCCGGCGACGGTTGCGGCGACACCACCGCTCCAGCCGAGGAAGGTGAGGCGGGTAAAGGCGTCGCGCGCACCTTCGGTGGCGGACGTACTGGTAATGGACGGCTTGTTGGTGGACATCGAGGGGAGGGGCTTGCTCATGGTGGCGGCGTTGTAGCCGCGGCCGGCGCGCGTTGCCAGTGCATTGTCGAACCGAGGGGGCGTCGGCAATTTGCAATGACCGTCATCCCCCGCGCATGCGGGGCGCCTGCGGGGGATCCAGCACGCGGCTGCCTCTCGGATCAATCACCGCTGTCTCGGCGTACTGGATCGCCCGGTCAAGCCGGGCGATGACAGCGAAAGTGTATGGCGCGTTCCTGCTCAATGCGATGCTGCGATGGCAGATTTCAAGCGGCTCGAAATAGTCTTGCGCTCGCAAGCGACGATCGCTCCGAGTTGAGTGACCAAGTATTGCGTCGCAGAAGAATTTCGCGACGTGCCATTTGCGATCCAGGACGGGCTAGGAGGCCAGCGCCTGTTTTCCGGCCAGGCGCTGATTGAACCATTGCAGGTAGGTCATGCGCTGCGCTTCGGTCAACTCGAACGCGACATGGAGGGCATCGCCCTCACGCGCCCGGACGATGAACGGCAGCGGCAGCGGCAGGCCGTCGAGGCACAATTGACCGTTTTCACCGGTCCGCATCCCCGACAAAACAGACAGCTTGGCACCGCCTTCGGAGATATCCACCAGCTCGGCGGTCAGTCGCTTGTTCGACACGTCGAGGATCTCGGCCCGGACGGCCATCTTATATCGTGGAAACTTGCGCCGATTCGTATCCTCGGACGAGGTGCGAACCACGCGCACCAGCGCCGCCCGCAGCCCGGCGATATTCTCGGTAATCTCTCCGATCGAATGGCGCACACTCTCGGCCTGGCTTCCAACCTTCGCCGCGCCAGCGCTGACATGCTGAATCCTGGCTGAAACTTCCCGCGCCGACAACGCCGTTTCGCCGACATTGCGGGTGATTTCCTCCGTTGCGTCTGATTGCTGCTGGATCGCCGTCAGGATCGCCGCGGTCGATTGATTGATCTCGCCGATGCGAACGCCGACATCAGCCATGGCGCCAACGGCGGAACCGCTCACAAGCTGAATCTCGGCGACTTGTCGATTGATGTCCTCGGTCGAGCGCGCGGTCTGAGCGGCAAGGTTCTTGACCTCGGAGGCGACAACCGCGAAGCCCCTGCCGGCTTCGCCTGCCCGCGCGGCTTCGATGGTCGCGTTCAGGGCCAGCAAATTGGTCTGGCTGGCGATGTCACCGATCAGCTTGGTCACGTCGGAAATCCTGACAATGGCGTCCGTCAGCGAGCGCACCGTGGTGGTTGCGATATCCCCACTGGCGACCGCCTGTCTCGCGACATCGGCGGTGTGCGAAACCTGGGTCTTGATTTGCTGGATCGACGCGTTCAATTCGCCCGCGGCGGAGGAAACCGTCTGCGCGCTCGCCAGCGCCTGCTCGGACGCCGACGCGACCGACTGGGTATCGATCGAGACGGCGGAGGCGAATTGCGACATCTCCTCGGCCGCGGCACGAACATTCCCCGCGGTATCTCCCACGGCATTGACCGCGGTCGTGGTTTCATTTTCCACGACGCTGGCCATGTCCTGCATGGTCCGCTTCCTGGCGTCGATGGCTTGCTGCCGCGTCGCCTCCTGCAACCCGAGCAGTCGGCTCTTCTCGATCGCCTGCTCCTTGAAGATCATGAGCGCATCCGCCATCTCGCCGACTTCGTCCTTGCGCGCGACGTCGCCGATCGCGATATCGAGATCGCCAGCAGCGAGACGGCGCATCTGGCCGTTCAGTTTTACCAGCGGACGCACGATGTTGGCCGCGATCAGCGCCGCCAATGCTGCGACGATGAGGCCAAGGCCTGCGAATGCCGCCAGCAGCGACCATGCGATCGCGGACAGTTCGGCCTTCATGTTGTCGAGATAGACTCCGGTACCGAGCAACAGATTCCAGGGCTTATAGTTCAAGACGTAGACCAGTTTTTCGCTTTCCGCGGTCTGGCCGGGCTTCGGATAGCCATAGGACAGGGTGAAAGCTCCGCCATGCTTCACGGCGCCATCAATCATTTCGCGTATGATCATGCGCCCGTTCGCCATCTTGAAATCGATGCGATTCGTGCCGATCAGCTTGGGATCGGGCAGGTAAACCACGATTCCGTCCATCGTGTAGACGAAGACATATCCGTCTCCCTTGTCGAACTTCATCGTGGTCAGCCGCTCGCGCAACGCCTCGATGCCTTGTTCCTTTGTGAGCTTTCCTGCCTGAACCTGCTTGTCGAGCGCGTCCGCGGTAGAGTTCGCGATCTCCACCACCGATTTCAGCGCGTCGGTGCGATCGTCGAGCAGCGCCAGTTGCGCCAGCCGGGAAGCCGCGAAACCCGCGACGGCGAGACCCAGAACGACGATGCAGATCAGCAGCACGAATTTGGTGCCGATCCGGCGATTGCTCAGCCAATTCATTTCGGTCAATCCTGATGCGCCGGCGCTGAGGATTCCCAGACACGCTGGAATGGGGTTCCGTTCAGCAAAGCGACCTGAGCACGCAGGGCGACGCCTTGCCGGCGCAGGCAAGCTTTTTTAGTCTGTTATTAGGTGGGGGTTCTAACCCCGTTAATTTTGGCACGGGTAGAAATACGGGAGGCCTGATCAGTTGCGACGCCTTTGGCTTGAATGCAAGAGAAAATGGGACATCGCTCCTGGCGATCCTCAAGACGGAGCGCGCGGGAGCGGGTTCGTTCATTGGCCCTCAACTGACCTCGCGCTGCTGTGGCAGAGGAGCAAAAATCAGGTTCTTTGCACCCTCACCTTTGATGTCGATGGTCATGGCGTCGGCGCGATCGAGCCATTGTGCGAACCATGCTTGCCCCACACACGCGGCGGCATCGGCATAAGATCGTGCCTGCTCCCGCAAGGACGCGACGGAATGGTCTCGCAGGGCCGCGATCTGCCCCGTGTTGCAGATCAGCCAGCGCTCAAAATCGCGGGCGCGCACTTCGGGATGGAATTGAACGGCGAGCGCCGAACCGATCGAAAACGCTTGGTTCTCGCACTGCGGCGTCGATGCGAGGCGTTGCGCGCCGATCGGCAAATCGAAGGCATCCCCATGCCAATGAAGAACGGGAACGCCTTGCTCGCCCGTGCGCTTCAGCTCGCTTTGCCGCCCCGCTTCGGTCAACTCGATCGGGGCCCAGCCGATCTCCGGCGTTGCCTTGGAGACGCGTGCCCCCAAGGATTGGGCGAGGATTTGCGCTCCGAGGCAGATTGCCAAAAGCGGACGACCCAAGCGGAGATGCCTGCTCAGCAGCCTCATCTCGTCGTCTATCCATGGGTAGTCTGACCGCTCATAGGCTCCCACAGGTCCGCCTAGCGTGATCAGCACGTCGGGATTGGCATCAAACGAAAGAGGTTCCTGGCCCACATCGTAATATCTTACCCGATACCTTTTTTGGTCGAGGATTTCGCCGAATGCGGCGAGATCGAGGTAGCGCGCATGGCAAATGATTGCGGCATTCTTTATGTCCGGCATCGAGTCCTCCCAGATGGCCGGAGTTGACCCTTAGCGGAGGGCGGCCGATTCCGAAAGGACCGTAAGACGGCTTTCGAAACTCAAGAATTTTGCAGCAGACGTTGAACGGGCGCTTCAGAGTGGGATCAAAGACCGCCATCTGCGCGTAGGAAACCGTTATCGGAAACTCCATCGATGCCATCAAGGAACGACCTCAATTCGAACTCGCATGCCATTCCGAGTTGGGTCATCATCATTCAACCTTCACGGCGCGCCGCTCCACTTTCTTGGGCGGATCAAAGGGCGTCGGCGGGTTTATCGTGCTCACGCTCTTGAGCGTCAGCATGGAAGCCTGGTGGTAGTATCGCGTGAGAGCGCCCACCGGCCCTCCGCGAAATTGGCTACGGATATCGATCTTGAGGACGGGATAATCGCAGGTCCCGATGTGGATGGTCTCGATGCTCCACACCGTCATTTCGAAGACAAAATTCAAGACGTCGCTGGTCTTCGAGTTCCTGTTCGTTGCGTCCGCCAGGATGTGCTCGCCGACCTTCAAGGGAAAGAACTGCGTCAGGTCCTGATTCCAGGTTTGCTCGAGCTTTGCGGTTTGGTCGGGCTCCTTGCCGGTCGGCACATCCGAGGTGAGCACGAACAGTCCCTGGTAATCCACCACATCCAACTTTCGCCCGTTCGCCGTCACGAATTCCTGGTGCATCTTCCCGTCACTGCGATCGACCACGGTCACGACCGAACCGTCGTCGAAGGTCACCCGTGTCGGCAGCTGTGCACCGTTGATCCCGGGACAGATCGCTGATGTGTCGGATGTCTGGGCTTGCGCGAGCGAGCCAACGATCAATCCAGCCAACGTGACAAGAATCGCCCCAAACGCGCCGCGCATCGTCGTGCTCCACCCCTGCCCAGATCGTCCCGCGCAAAAATAAGCACAGCGCAAGCGGCTTTGCCACAACCGAATACCTTACCTTCGCCGGTCGCCGGCGCACGTGCCGGACGGCAAGCGCAGCGCGAGCGAGCGTGGCGACGCTCGGGTGCTCTGAGAGGATGCGGCAACGCCGCCACGCATTTCCGCGGCGGCCTCATGGTTCGAGACGCACGCAGCCAGGTTTACGAAAGGCTGCGTACACTGGCCTGGCGAGATTCCGTTGGCTTCGCTGGACTTGATTGCCGAACGGCATATAGTTTCGCGGTTTTCAAACAAAAGAATATTGGGCGGGAATTTCGAACATGGCTGGAAAATCGGCAACCAACATCGTTTGCTCGCTCATCGTGGCGGGCTCTTTCATCACCGGGATAGTGTTGCCGCGCTCTGTCGCCGCCGAAGGGGCCTTGGCGATCGGACTTCCCTCGGATATCGCCAAGCAGGGCTACGCCAGCGGCTCCTCTTGGAATGAAAAAACCAAAGAGGCCGCACAGGCGACCGCAATGGATCAGTGCCATAAGGCGCCCACGGGTCAGAAGGCGAGATCGCTGTGCAAGGTGGTCGAGACCTTTACCGACCGCTGCTACGCTGTTTCATTCGACCCCAAGGCCGGTACCCCGGGCGCCGGTTGGGCGATTGGCGACGATTTGCGTGCCGCGGAACGCCAGGCTATTTCCAGATGCGAAGCGACGGCCGGGCCGGCACGGCGCAGCGCTTGCATCGTGAACCATTCGCATTGCGATGGTCAAGCCGATCCCGAAAACCGCTGTGAGATGCTGAGCGGGGACCCGGCAATAGCCGCCTGCGACGAGGCCATCCGGCAATATCCGAAATCCGCCGTCAACTACAACAACCGCGGCTATGAATACCGCAACAAAGGCGATACCGGGCGGGCACTAACCGATCTCAACAAAGCCATCGAGCTCGATCCGAAATATGCGGTCGCCTACAACAACCGAGGCAACGTCTACCGCGACCACGGCGATATTGGCCCCGCGCTTGCCGACTACAGCAAGACCATCGAGCTCAATCCGAAATATGAACGGGCCTACTTCAACCGGGGTCTCACACGTCTCTACGGCGGCGGTCCCGACCAGGCTCTGGCCGATATCAACCAGGCAAGCGAGCTCAATCCGAAAGATGCGTATTATGCGCTATGGGTCGATATCGTGAGCAAGCGCAGCAATCTGCCGAGCAGGCTCGCGCAGGCGATGACGCAGATCGATATGACCAAATGGCCGGCGCCAGTGATCCGTTTATATCTTGGCCAGATGACGTCCGGCGCCGTACTCGCCGCCGCCGACGATCCCGACGCCGAGGTCAAGAGGCTGCGGACCTGCGATGCCAACTTCTTCATTGGGGAGCTGGCGCTGCAGCAAGGCACGAAAGACGAAGCTTCGCGTTTGTTCCGGCTCGCGGCGGCAACCTGCCCCGCAGGTCGCACCACGGCGGACGCCACCAATGCCGAACTGAAGGCGCTCGGTATCACGCCGTAAACGGAGCAGTTTGATCGGCTGGACGAATCGTTCATCGCTGGATCGATCGACGTGACACACAATCGCACTGATTCTTCGAAGGTGCGCATCGCAAAGCCTGGGCATACGCGGCATCATCATCATCACTCAATCTTCACGGCGCGTCGTTCCACGATCTTTACCGGGGCATCTGGCGTCGTTGGGATTGTCGTAATCAGGCTTCGGAGCGGCAACATGGAAGCCTGGTGGTAGTAGTGCGTGGCCGTGCCCACGGGTCCACCGCGAAATTGGGTGCGGACATCGATTTTGAGGACGGGATAGTCGCACGCGCCGATCTGCACGGTCTCGACACCTCCCACCGTCATCTCGGTGACGAAATTCATGGCGGCGTCAGTCACCGAGGTCGTGGTGCTTGCGTCCGCCAGGATGTGCTCACCGACCTTCAAGGGAAAGAATTGCGCCAGGTCTTGCTTCCAGGTCTGCTCGAGCTTTGCGATTTGCTCGCGCTTCGCAGTTGGCACATCCGAGGTGAGCACGAACAGCCCATTGTAAGTGACCACATATTGCTTTCGCCCATTGGGCGTCATGACTTCCTGGTACATTTTGCCGCCGCTGCGATCGACTACGGTCAGTGCCGAACCATCGTCGTAGGTCACCCGTGTCGGCAACTTTGCGCCATTCATTCCAGGGCAGACGGCTGGTTTCTCGGATGTCTGGGCTCGTGCGAACGAGCCAATAACCAATCCAGCCAACGCCACAAAAGTCACGCAGAACGCGCGCCGCATCGTCATGCTCCACCCGAGTGTCCGGCGCAAAATAATCACGCGCAGCCGGCTTTGCCAGAACCGAATACCTTCGCCGGCGCAACGATCCGCGTGCCGGTGCGCACGGCGCTTCGCAGGGGAAGAAGGGATAAGGCCGACGTGGACTGCCTGCGTGAAAGAAACCGCTAGCGCAGGGAGACGATGAAGTCGGTGCCTTCGCCGGTGTCGCCCTGATTGATGCCCTGATCGGACACGATGATCGAGCCGCCTGATGTCAGCGCATCGGACACGCGCACCATCGCGTCCGCAGGAATCGTGATGCGGTCGAGCGCCTCCGCCGGGCTGTCGGGCAGGGGCGGTTTGGTCTCGGCGGCCGCCGCGCCGTTCTTGTGGCGTCGCGACGGCCGTTCCTCGTCGTCGGCGCGCATGGCGCCGCGGGACGAGACCGGCAGCGTCACCACCGACCAGTGCAGGAGGTTGGAGTCGGCCTTGTCGATGTCGGCCGTGAAGACATGCGTCCCCAGCGGCCGGTCGCTCGGCGCGATCGTCACGGGCACCTCGAACAGCGGCGAGAAATTCTGCCGCACATAGAGCTTGGAATCCTTGCGGCTGATGAAGACGGCGATCTGGCCGGCGCGCTTGGGCGGGTCGGCCTTGGTCGCGGCAGCCTTGATGTCAGTAGCCTTGGTGTCAGCAGATTTGGCGGCGTCGGTCAGGCGCGCCGGATCCTTGTCCTTGTTGACACCGTCCTTCTTGATATCGGTGGCGGTCGCGGCCTTGGCAGGTTCGGCCGGCTTGTCGGCGGATCCAGCCGCGCCGGCTTTGGCCGGCTCGGACTTGACAGCTTCGGTCTTGGCTTCTGTGGCCTTGGTTTCTCCGGTCTTGGCCTCTGACGTCTTGTCGTCGGGCTTCACGGCATCGGCCGCGGTTGCTTCGGCTCTCGTCTTCGAATTGGCGTCGTGCTTGGCGGCCTCAATGGCTTCCGCCGACGCGCTCTCGGCTTTGATCTCAGCCCTGATCTGAAACTTGGCCGCATCATCGTCACGCTGAGGCGTGAGGTTGCCGGAGGAGGCATCCGACATCGTCACCTTGCTTGCAGGTGAATTGCTGCTGGCATCGGCGGTGCGGGTCTGGTCGCGCAGTGCGGATGCGGTTTCGTCGGTCGCAGCCTTGGCGCCGACCGGCTTGTCCGTTTCCGGTTCGACCGCGGCGACCGGCTGCGGCGCGACCTTCTGGGTCGGCAGCAGCGCATGGGCAAACTTCGCCGGCGTCAACTCGCCGGGCGTCACGACGACGCGCGCGCCCATCCTGGTCCAGTTCCACATCTTGACGGCAAACGCCATCGGCATACGGATGCAACCGTGCGAGGCCGGGTAACCCGGCAACACACCGGCATGCATGGCCACCCCGGACCAGGTGATCCGCTGCATGTACGGCATCGGCGCGTTGCTATAGATGTTGGAATGATGGAATTTGTGCTTCTGGATGATGCTGAACACGCCCATCGGGGTGGGGTGGCCGTGCATGCCGGTGGAAACCGGCGCTTCCGCGAAGAAACCGTTGGCGTCGTAGATTTTCAGTTTTTGTTGGTTGATCGAGATCGCAATGATCAGCGGCCCCTGCGGCTTGCCCGATTCCCTTTCCGGCTTCTCGGTCTTTTGTGTCTGACCGTGCCGAGAGGTGTGTTGGCGCTGTGAATGCCTGACGATGGGGCGGTCAAAATATGGATATGGTTCGGCATCGCGCCAGTAGTAACGCGCCGCTTGCGCCTGCGAGCCAGCACCGATCGCAAGACCTGCTGCCAGCACGGCAACGCAGTACGACCGCCGGCCTGCGGCAGAACCATCGCCTGTCATTCTCAATACCTCAAATTGAATGGGTTCCCAGTGTTGCAGGCGAGTATGGCGATCAATAGGGCAGGCCTCTATAGCCGGCGATTTTGACCGCGAGAGTAACAAAAAAGCCTCACATTACGTTAAACGGCGGCCGGTAACCGGACCCGCCGGCCTTTCAGGATTGCCTCCGCGCGCCTAAATGGGCGGCAACCCGCCCACGGAGATATCCATGAAAGCCAACTGTACACGAGTCCCTGATCTGCGCAGCATCCTGCTGTTGCTGATTGCATGGCTGTCCTGGCCAATGGCGCAGGCGTCCGCGGCGGATGAGCCCGATCTGATCTTCCGCCGCTCCACCGTCTTCAAGCTGCTCAGCCCCAACGACAAGCTTGCGACCTATGGCGTCGACGATCCGGAGGTCGATGGCGTTGCCTGTCACTTCACCGTGCCGGAAAAGGGCGGCTATACCGGCTGGCTCGGGCTTGCCGAGCAGGTGTCCGATATTTCGCTCGCCTGCCGGCAGATCGGCCCGATTCGCTTCAAGCACAAGATGGAGCAGGCCGACGACATGTTCCGGCAGCGGCGTTCGCTGTTCTTCAAGCGGATGCAGATCGTCCGCGGCTGCGACGCCAAGCGTAACACGCTCGTCTACATGGTCTATTCGGACAAGCTGATCGAAGGCTCGCCGAAGAATTCGACCTCGACGGTGCCGATCATGCCCTGGGGCGCAGCCGACGCCGAGATCCAGAAATGCGGCGACTTCATTCAGTGATGGACAGTGACGGTGCTTAAGGCGGCGCCGAGCCGTTGCATCCCGTCTTTCCCCCTCGGGTCGGTCAGTGGACGAGAAAACTCGCCCGCAGGCCGACATTTTATCGAGGTCGTCGCGTTATCGAGGTCGTTGAGATCATTGCTTTTTTCGCCGGACTGTTTCGTCGCTTCTGCGGCGACGAAACAATTCGTCCCACGACGAAACCATTTTTCGCTTGCCGCGCAGAACTCCGGAAACCGCTCGCGTTTATCAACCCGTTAACCAAGCGGCCAACAGCCGAAAACGCGCACCTCGGAGACGGTCAAATGCGAAGCCTTAGCTGCATTATTCTTGCGTTTGGTTTCGTGTTGGCCACCTCGTCGATGGCGGGCTCGATCGAGGGCAGCGTGCCCGGTGTCGGGACCTTTTCCTACAATGGGTCGCCGGTTGTGTTGGCGACGCAGCCCCTGATGATCGCCGCGCGTTGACGGAGTCCTGAACCAGAATGTTTCGCCGAGTTCTTGCTGCCGCCTCGATCGTGCTCCTCGCCGGGGCGCAGTCTGCACACGCCCAGATTCGCAACCCGCTGAAGCTGCCGGATTCGCGGGCCGATTTCGTGCGCCAATGCGCGCCCCGCATGCTCGGGCGTTGGGCGCATCCAGAGGAGGTCTGCGGTTGCCTGCACGACCATGCGGCTGCGATCGTCGAGGATAATGATCTGCGCGAGGCGCTGTTGCGTGGCATCAGCGAGACCGGCGTTCCCACCATCGAGTCCGAATGGGTGCCCGCGTCGAAGCAATCCGAGATCGGCGCGACCTTCACCAAGATCGCCAAGCCGACCCTGCAATGCATGTTCGAGCCGGCGAAATAGACTTAAACTCTCCTGAACGATGAAGATTTGCGCGGCGGGCGCCGGCGCGTCGCGGCCGTTGCTATTGCCGCTTCGGCGGCCCCTGGCGCGGCACGCATTTGCGCATGCGGGCAATCCCCGTCGCCGTCATCCTGGTGCCCGACACTTCCTTGACCTGGCCGGCCGGGCAGGTTCCGTCATCGACGAGGACACGCTGTCCGAGCCTGAGGTCGCCGATGTCCTGCTCGCGTCCGACCTGCTGGGCGAACAAGGGTGCGGCAGCAAGTCCAGCCAGCAGGACGCCCGAAAACGCAATTCGCATTGCAATCATGGGCGCGACTGCGTCGAAGATGGAACGTCTCATGGTCGGTGGACCCACCGGTTTCACTTGTTTTGTATCTTCAGCCCATTCGGGCCGACATTGATCTGCAAGCCCTCCGGCTCCTTCTTGGTTTGGTAGAGATTGTAGCCGAGCACGCCCACCACGACGATCAGCGCGCCGATGATGAGGTACAGGACATTACGATTGCCGGGCATCTGATGACTCCAGGGGGCGAATCGCCCCACGCCGAGTATATGGGCCGGATTGCGATTTGAGAGGACGCAAGGCGGGATTCAATTCTTGCGAGGCACGCGCTCGCAAAAGTCATTCAAGGTGTGATTTGATCATGATGGCCCGGACACCAGGACACCAGACCCACATGAACGACTTCGCTACACGAAAGATCCTCGACGCCGTCGACGCCAATTTCGACGCGCAACTCGCAACCACGCGGGATTTCGTCGCCATTCCCTCGACCCGTGGCGCGGAAGGGCCGTGCCAGGACATGATCGGCGACCTCTTGCGCCAACGCGGCTACGAGGTGGACGACTGGCATATCGATCTCGACGCATTGAAGGATCTGCGCGGTTACGGGCCGATCGCGCATGATTTCTCCAGGGCGCGCAGCGTGGTCGGAACCTACCGACCCGCGACCAACGCCGGCAAATCGCTGATCCTGCAGGGGCATTGCGATGTGGTGCCGGCGGGTCCGCTGGAATTGTGGGAGACGCCGCCGTTCGCGCCGGTGATCAGGGACGGGCGGATGTATGGCCGCGGCGCCTGCGACATGAAGTCCGGCACCATTGGCGCGCTCTACGCGCTCGATGCGATCAAGGCCGCAGGCTTCAAGCCAACGGCGCGAATCCATTTTCAGTCTGTCATCGAGGAGGAAAGCACCGGTGTCGGCGCGCTCTCGACGTTGCAGCGCGGCTACCGGGCCGATGCCTGCTTTATTCCCGAGCCGACCGGCGGCAAGATGGTGCGCGCGCAGGTCGGCGTGATCTGGTTCCGCCTGAAAGTCAGCGGACACCCCGTCCATGTCGCACAAGCCGGCGCAGGCGCCAACGCCATCATGGCGGCCTATCACCTCATCGGCGCGTTGGGGACACTCGAGGCCGAATGGAATGCGCGCGCCGCGAGCGATCCGCATTTCAAGGCGCTCACCCATCCGATCAATTTCAATCCGGGCATCATCAAGGGCGGCGACTGGGCCTCCAGCGTCCCGGCCTGGTGCGACGTCGATTGCCGGATCGCGATCCTGCCGGGCTGGTCGGTGGCCGCGTGCCAGAAGGAGATTCTCGCCTGCGTCTCCAACGCCGCGCGCGATCATCGTTTCCTCTCCAACAATCCGCCGCAAGTGGAATGGTCGGGCTTTCTTTCGGAAGGATATGAGCTCACCGGATCGGCGGCGGCCGAGGCCGCGTTCGGCCGGGCTTTTACCGCGGTCTATGGCGGGGAGGTGGCCGACCTGGTGTTCACCGCGCTCACCGACACGCGGTTCTATGGCCTGAATTACAACATTCCGAGCCTGTGTTTCGGCGCGAGCGGCGAGGCCATGCATGGCTTCAACGAATATGTCGATCTCGAGTCCCTGCGCAACACCACCAAGGCGACCGCCCTGTTCATCGCGGAATGGTGCGGGGTCGAGAAGGCGTGACTATCCCCATCCTCGTCAAGCACCGCGATGCTCCGCGATCCGCCTGATGGCGGCAAGCGCGCGCCGTCGCAGCAGGCCGCTCACGGGACGAATCACCAGCCAATACGGCGTGAACGCGATCAGCGACGTGCGGTCAGGACAGTAGACCCGCGTCTCGGTCGTCAGCAGGGTTGCGTCTCCGACTCGCTCGGCGAGAAAGCCGATGACCAGTTTGGCGGTGTTCGGCGGGTTGCAGGCCAGAAACTCAACAGGGCCGGGAACGGCGAGGAGTCCGAAGTCGCCGCGCCAGACCTGCCAGAACTTCCCGATGAGGCCACCGACAATTTCCCGGTCTCCGTCTCGCCCCAGTGGAATGAAGCTTTCCCGGGTGAACAGCTTCGGTGGCGACACGCGCGAAGGATCCAGCCAATGCATCAGCGTAGCGGGCAGTAGGCGTACCGACAATAAAATGTCGCTGACCCGGTCTCTGGGCGGCTGGAAGTCCTGAATGATGTCGAGCAGCTTGCCCGGCTCGCAGTGCACGGTGGTTTGATGGCGTTCGGAGAACTGATGATGCGGCAGAAATTCGTCCATCAGGGACATCGTGCGCTCCCAGGCCCCGGCCTCGCCCGATGCCGCGCAGCCTTGACCTTTGAGGTCATTGTTTCAAGGACGTTGTTTGGCGAGAATAGAACCGTCATTCCGGGACGATGCCAAGCATCGAACTATGATGTGCAATTGCACATCGGAGAATCTCGAGATTCCCCGATGCGCAATTGCGCATCTGAGGTCTGGTCCTTCGGACCATCCCGGAATGACATGACCGGGAGACGCGGCATGACGCCACTGGAAAAGATCCAATCGATGAAGCTGCCGTTCGCGGAATTGAAGGGCGTCAGCTTCACCGAAGCCGAAAAGGATCGCGTCGTGGCGCGGATGCTGGTGCGAGCCGATCTCTGTACCCTCGGGCACATCCTGCACGGTGGCGCCGTCATGGCCTTGGCGGATTCGGTGGGGGCCGCCGCAACCTTGATCAATTTGCCCGAGGATGCGAAGGGAACCACGACGCTCGAGAGCAAGACCAACTTCATCGGCTCCGCGAAGGAGGGGACGACGGTGATTGCCACCGCAACCCCCGTGCATCGCGGGCGCCGGACCCAGGTCTGGCAGACGCGTCTGGAGACGGAGGATGGCAGGCTGGTCGCCCTGGTGACCCAGACCCAGATGGTCCTCTAGTACAATTTCCGATCTGAAGTTCCCGCACCCTTGAAAGCGGTCAGACTGAGCTGTCCTCGTATGACTACGGAGCTCAGAATTAACCGTCTGATTGCCTTCTCTGCCGATATTTGATGCAGCGAGCCGGCTTGAATTCTATGCTGCAATGCACAATATGCTGGGGCTAGGGATTCGACGCCTCCTCGAGGGCTTTCCAAGAGGAGATTTGACGTGCCAAATGAAAATACCTTTCGCGCCAGGCCGGCCTTTGGCTATGTGCGGACACTCAGCCAGAGCGAAGAGCTGCCGCTGTTGCGCGATCACCTGTTGCGGCTCGATCGGGAGAGCCGGCACGATCGTTTCAACGGTTTTCTCGACGACAGTTTCATCGAACGCTACGCCGAAAAATGTGCCAACGACGGCACGATCATCGTCGCCTATATGGAAAGCGGCATGGTGCACGGGGCGGCCGAACTGCATCCACCGGATGACTCCCCGGAATGCCTGCCTGAAATCGCCTTCAGCGTCGAAGCCTGCGTGCGCCGGCGCGGCGTCGGCAGCGTGCTGTTCCGGCGGCTGATTTCGGAAGCGCGCTGGAAGGGCTACCACACCCTTCGCGTCACCACCGGTGCGCAGAACCACGCGATGCGGGCGCTTGCCAGCAAATTCGGCGCGCATCTCTCGTTTCGTCACGGCGAGACCACTGGAACGGTTGATGTGACCAAGCAGCCGGAGGCCGACTTCGCGAAAATCGCGATCGATGCGCCGCTGGTGGCGGCGCAGACGCTGCTCAATTTCAACCAAGCCTTTCTGAAGCTGTTTGCGCGCATGTCAGGGGCGGATCGCGCGGCTTAGCAGCGTTTTCGAGCGAAAGCCTGCCCCGCAATTCGATAATGGGGTGGGCGCCGGTCCGCTGTTCAAGAAAAACACCTCAAGACAAGAAGCTGGAGCTTCCGTTCCGAATCAATCGGAACGGAAACGGCCCCTCGATTCTGGGCGCGCTCCCACGTGCCGCCTGGCTCTTGAGCTTTCCGTCCTTTTCTGGCTCTGCTGGGCGTAGCGAGCGGGGTCGGAGCTGCCGGACGGAATGCCGGCCAATTCGCAGAGCCAAACGCCAAGAAGGCGTCGAGAGAGCGCCAAGAAGGCGTCAAGAGAGCGCACAGGGAGAAACGCGTGGCAAGATTGCCCCTGATTGAGCCCGAGACGACGACGGGCGATATCCGCGCATCCTTTGACAGGATGCCGGTCAAGCTGAACATCTTCCGCATGATGGCGCACGCGGAAGCCAACATGATTCCGGCGATGCGGTTGGGCAATTCCATCCTGCATCGCCAGAAGCTCTCGGCCGTCAACCGCGAACTCCTGATCCTGCAGGTCGCTCAACTAGAAGGGGGCGCCTATGAATGGCGCCAGCACGTGCCGATCGCGCTCGGCGTCGGCGTCACCCAGCGCCAGGTCGATTGTCTCGAACGCGGAAACTACGACGAGGACGCATTCGACGAGGCGGAACGCGCGCTATTGGCGTTCGGCCGCGAGGTCATCGAGAACGTCCGCGTGTCCGATCAGGTTTTTGCCGGCGTGCGCGCGCATTTCAGCGCGCAGGAAATCGTCGAGGCGATCCTGGCGATCGGGTTCTACATGACCATGGCCCGCCTGACCGAGGCGACCGAAACCGATCTCGATCCGGCGGCCGGCATGCGCGTCTATGACAGCGGCAAGCAGCGGAGCACCTGAGGTGTTCGAAATGCCGAGTCTTCATTTCCGGCGAACGTCTACGTCACCGCGCAGACGTTCGCCGTCGATAGCGGACTGAGCGGGATGTGGGGGAGGCCGTCATGAGCGTGTTGTTCGGCAAGGTCTGCCAGAACGGCTACGTGGTGCGCGACATCGCAGCGGCGATGAAGTTCTGGACCGAGGTGCAGCGCGTCGGTCCGTTCTTTTACATCCCGAAGGTCAAGACCGACTGGTTTCGCTATCGCGGCACAGATTCACCGATCGAGCTGAGTATCGCGCTTGCCAATTCCGGCGAGCTGCAAATCGAATTGATCCAGCAGCGCAACGACGCGCCCTCGATGTACCAGGATTTTCTCGCCTCTCACGGCGAAGGCCTGCAGCATATGTCCTATTGGACGACGGACTATCAGGCGCTCTACGACCGCGCCATCGCGTCAGGTTTCACCGTCGGCCATGAAGGACAGATCGGCGGGCCGAAGGGGCGCTTTGCCTATTTCGAGACCGCAGGCCATGCCGGAACCGTGGTCGAGATTTCCGACGTCAGCGGGGCCAAGGGCCGGTTTTTCCAGCATATCCGCAACAGCGCCGAAAACTGGGACGGCCTCGATCCCGTGCGCACGGTTGAAAACTAGGGCATGATGAGATGAGGTTGAGTTGTCGCGGCCACGGAGGTCTGCTCCCTCGCCCCGTTCTTACGGGGCCGAGACGAGCAAAGCTCGCTCTGAGAGGGTTGGGGTGAGGGGTGCTAACCGCGAATTCAGCTCGCGGAGAATCCCCCTCACCCGAAATTCGCTTTGCGAATTTCGACCTCTCCCCGCAAGCGGGGCGAGGTGGAGCAAGCGGCGCATCCCGATTCAATCAAAAGCCATCCTACTCCACGGCCAACGCCATCCAAGCCGTCGTCACCACTGGTATCTCGCGACGGCCTTGCCGGCATAGCTTGAGGAATTGCCGGAGAACTCGCCCTCGAACGTGCCGGCCAGCGAGAAGCCGTTGCGCCATTTGACTTCGGCGGACGCGGTGGTCAGTGCCTTGTCGGCCGCTTGCGCCGCGCCGTTGACGACGAAGGAGGCGCCCGGCAGCGACTGGAAGGTGGCGCCGATCGAGCGGTCGCTGCTGTAATCGTGCGCCCAGGCGAAGCGGCTGCGCAGGGTCAACGTCGCATTCGACAGCTCGTAGGATTTGTCGGTGCGGAAGCCGAGTTCCGAGCGCGGGGCGGTGACATCCTTGGCGCCAAATTGCAGCGCGAAATTGTTGCTGCCGATCACCGCCTGTTCGGCATAGGCGGGCGGGCTGAAGGTGGTGAATTGGCCGGCCGCATAGGGCGTGATGCCGACGCCCATCCATGGGCTGACAAAACGATAGCCGCCTTCGAGCCGGCCGGAGAAGGCGTTGGCATTGAACCGCGCCTGCAACTGGTCGAGGCCGGCCAAGGTCACGGTGCGGTTGGTGGTGACATCCTGCCAGCCATAGGCCAGCGCGCCGGCGATATAGGCCGGTCCCATGGTGTGGCGCGCATAGACACCGGCCTGGAACAGGTCGGAGCGGCCGCTGCCGAGGCCGTTGCCGACGACAAAATTGGTGCCGCCGCCGGCGAGCGCAAACCCGGCGACGGTGTTCGGCGATATCCGGTAGTCGGCGCCGACGGCGCCGGCCGCGATGCGGCTGGTGGTCGAACTGCTGCCCACCGCGGCATTGCCGTCGGTGGTCTGCGAGCCGCCAAAGCCCGCCGCCCACACATTCCAGCGCGCTTCGAAGTTTTGCGGCGGCGCCTTGGTGACCATCGCATAGGCCGCGCGCTCGGCGGCCGAGCGTCGGCGTCCGGCGGAGGCATAGGCGCTTGGCTCGCCTTCGGAGGCGTAGCCGCTGACGCCGCCGCCCGGCGTCGATGCCCCGCCGTGGTTATAGGGATCGAGCAGCAGGCCGACAAACTGGCTCATCGCATCGAAGGTGGCCTGCTGGGTGCCGGTGGCGCCCTCGCCGGAGAGCTGGTTGAGCACATTGCGGTAGCCGTCGAGCGAGGTGGGGCCGTTGAGCAGCGCGTTGAAGATCGGCCCGCCCAGGCCCGCGGTCGCCGCCGCTCCGTTGAAGGCGTTGCCGAGCGCGGTCTGGTTGCCGTTGAGGCCGGGGGTCAAGAAGTTGATGCCGGAGCTCTTGATCGCGACGTCATTGGCGTCGGGATAGACCAGTTCGGCGTGCAGGGCCGGGCTCAACGCCAGCAGCGACAAGCCGCTGTTGGTGGTGCCGCCCGCCGCCGACACGATGGTCTGCTGGAACGCACCGAGCTGCGGGTTTTGCACCTGCACCCGCACCGCGCCCGCCAGATTGGCCGTCCCCGAGACGTTGACCCGGTCGGCGCTGGCGCCGGCGATGTTGAGATCGATGGTCAGCGTGCCGGTCGTGGTCTGCACCAGGTTGCCGGTCAGCGCCGTGGTCAGGACGGTGCCGGCGCCGCCCGGCGACAGTGTGCCGGCATTGGTCAGCGCGTTGCCCGCGCCGAGACTGACGGTGGCGCCGGAATTGAACAGCCCGCCGGCCATGTTGTTGAAGGCGTTGGTCCCGGTACCGAGATCGACATTGCCGATCACGGTGCCGAAATTGCTGACGGTGTCGTTGCCGGTGTCGGCATTGATCGCCAGCCCCGACAGCGCCATCACCGTGCCCCGGTTGGTCAGCGTGTTGTCGGTGCCGCCGACGACAAGGACACCCGCGCCGGAACCGCTGCTGCCGGACACCGTGCCCGAATTGATGGTGACCGTGACCGGGCCGCTCCCGCTCCCGGCAAGAATCCCGTTCGCACCGGGGCCCGTGGTGGTGATGTTGCCGGTCGATGTCACCGTCACCGCACCGCTGTAGCTGGAGGCAATAATCCCGCTCGCGTGGTCGCCCTGGGCGGTGATGTCACCGCTCGATGTCACCGTCACGGCACCGCTGCCGGGGCCTGCGCTATGGGCAACAATCCCGCTGTCCTGGGTGGTGATGTTGCCGGTCGAGGTCACCGCCATCGCACTGCCGCTGCTGTAGGTGCTGCGGGCAAGGATCCCGGTCGCTCCTCCGATGCCTGCGGTGGTGATATTGCCGACCGAGGTCACCGTCATCCCGCCGTGGCCGTAGGCAAAAATCCCGCGCGCATAGCCGCTCGCGGTGGTGATGTTGCCCGTCGAGGTCACCTTAACAGCGCCACTGCCATGGCTGCCGACATAAACCCCGTCCGCGTGGAAACCCGTGGTGGTGATGTTGCCGGTCGAGGTCACCGTCACCGCAGTGCCGCGGCCGCGGGCATAGATCCCGTTGCCCGTGGTGGTGATATTGCCGCTCGATGTCACCGTCACCGCGCCAGCGTCAACGCCACCGCGAACCATCCCGGCCGTGGCATTGATCCCGGACCCGCCCGTGCTGGTGATATTGCCGGTCGAGGTCACCGTCACCGCGCTGTCGATGCTGTGGGCGCTAATCCCGGTGTTGCCCGCGATGTTGCCGGTCGAGGTCACAGTCACCGCGCCGTAGCCAACGGCAAAAATCCCGGCTGCAGGGCCCGTCGTGCTGATGCCGAAGGTACCGGTGTCGCTGGTGATGGTGATGGCATCGCTAGATATGAAGCTGATGCCGCTCGTGCCGCTGGCGGGCGTGATGGCCGTGGTGAGGTTGTTGACGTTGAGCGTGGTGACCGCCGGGACCGCGAAATCGGTGCCGCTGGCGATCCCGGCGGATTGATCGCCGCTGCAGGTCGCAATCGCGCCACTGGTCACACAAGGCGTCGGCCCCGCCGCGGCCGGGCCACCGATCGCAAAGGAGAGCGCGCCGGCCGCGGCCGTGCTGAGCAGCGCCTCGCGCCAGCTCAGGCCGGACCGGCGCACCAGCCTCAGGCCGGCGGTGTCGACATCGCGACCGAAGCCTCCGCCTGAATTGGCACGCCTGGCGGTATCAGGCTTCGAAATCCGTTTCATCGCAAAGTCTCATTCTGCTGAAGCAGCTTGCGGAAGGCAGAAGCCGCCGTCACCACTGGTATCTCGCGACGGCCTTGCCGGCGTAACTCGAGGAATTGCTTGAGAACTCGCCTTCGAAGGTGCCGGCCAGCGAGAAGCCGTTGCGCCATTTGACTTCGGCGGACGCCGTGGTCAGCGCCTTGTCGGCCGCTTGTGCCGCGCCGTTGACGACGAAGGAGGCGCCCGGCAGGGTCTGGAAGGTGGCGCCGATGGAGCGGTCGGTGCTGTAATCGTGCGCCCAGGCGAAGCGGCTGCGCAAGGTCAACGTCGCATTCGACAGCTCGTAGGATTTGTCGGTGCGGAAGCCGAGCTCCGAGCGCGGGGCGGTGACATCCTTGGCGCCAAATTGCAGCGCGAAGGCATTGGTGCCGATCACCGCCTGTTCGGCATAGGCGGGCAGGCTGAAGGTGGTGAACTGACCGGCGGCATAGGGCGTGATGCCGACGCCCATCCATGGGCTGACAAAACGATAGCCGCCTTCGAGCCGGCCGGAGAACGCGTTGGCATTGAACCGCGCCTGCAACTGGTCGAGGCCGGCCAAGGTCACGGTGCGGTTGGTGGTGACATCCTGCCAGCCATAGGCCAGCGCGCCGGCGATATAGGCCGGTCCCATGGTATGCCTGACATAGACACCGGCCTGGAACAGGTCGGAGCGGCCGGTGCCGAGGCCGTTGCCGACGACGAAATTGGTGCCGCCGCCGGCGAGCGCAAACCCGGCGACGGTGTTCGGCGATATCAGGTAGTCGGCGCCGACGGCGCCGGCCGCGATGCGGCTGGTGGTCGAACTGCTGCCCACCACGGCATTGCCGTCGGTGGTCTGCGACCCGCCAAAGCCCGCCGCCCACACATTCCAGCGCGCCTCGAAGTTTTGCGGCGGCGCCTTGGTGACCATCGCATAGGCCGCGCGCTCGGCGGCCGAGCGTTGGCGTCCGGCGGAGGCATAGGCGCTCGGCTCGGCTTCGGAGGCGTAGCCGCTGACGCTGCCGCCCGGCGTCGATGCCCCGCCGTGGCTATAGGGATCGAGCAGCAGGCCGACAAACTGGCTCATCGCATCGAAGGTGGCCTGCTGGGTGCCGGTGGCGCCCTCGCCGGAGAGCTGGTTGAGCACGTTGCGGTAGCCGTCGAGCGAGGTGGGGCCGTTGAGCAGCAGGTTGAAGATCGGCCCGCCGAGGCCCGCGGTCGCCGCCCCGTTGAAAGCGTTGCCGAGCGCGGTCTGGTTGCCGTTGAGGCCAGGGGTCAAAAAGTTGATGCCGGAGCTCTTCAGCACCACGTTATTGGCGTCGGGATAGACCAGCTGCGCCTGCAGCGCCGGGCTCGCCAGCAGCGACAGTCCGTTGTTGGTGGTTCCGCCCGCCGCCGACACGATGGTCTGCTGGAACGCGCCAAGCTGCAAGTTCGACAGCTGCAGCTGCACGGCGCCCGCCAAGTTGGCGGTGCCCGACGCGTTGACCCGGTCAGTGGCGCGGGTGGCCATGTTGAAATCGATGGCGAGCCGTCCGGTCGTGGTCTGCACCAGGTTGCCGGTCAATGCCGTGGTCTGGATCGCGCCCGCGCCGCCCGGCGACAGCGTGCCGGCGTTGGTCAGCGTGTTGCCCGCGCCGAGACTGACGGTGGCGCCGGAATTGAACAGCCCGCCGGCCATGTTGTTGAAGGCGTTGGTCCCGGTACCGAGACTCACATTGCCGATCACGGTGCCGAAATTGTTGATCGTGTTGTTGCCCGTGTCGCCGTTGATCGCCAGCCCCGACAGGGCCATCACCGTGCCCCGGTTGATCAGCGTGTTGTCGGTGCCACCCAGGATAAAGACGCCCGCTCCGAAACCGCTGCCACCGGACACCGTGCCCGAATTAATGGTGATCGTGATCGGGCCGCCGGTGCTCCCGGCATAAATCCCGCTCGCGTTGGTGCCACTGGCGGTGATGTTGCCGGTCGAGGTCACCGTCACCGCGCCATTGCCGTGGGCAAGAATCCCATCCGCGAGGTCGCCCCCGGTGGTGATGTTGCCGGTCGAGGTCACCGTCGCTGCGCTGCTGCTGCAGCTGCAGCTGCTGGCATAAATCCCGCTCGCGCGGGGGCCCGTGGTGGTGATATTGCCGCTCGACGTCACCGTCACCGCGCTGCCGATGCTGTTGGCAGAAATCCCGTTCGCGAGGAAGCCCGCGGTGGTGATGTTGCCGGTCGAGGTCACCGTCACCGCGCTGCCAGCGCCCGCGGCAACGGCAGAAATCCCGTTCGCGTAGTAGCCCGCGGTGGTGATGGTGCCGGTCGACGTCACCGTCACCGGGCTGCCGAGGCTGCTGGCAGTAATTCCGTTCGCGAAGTAGCCCGAGGTGGTGATGTTGCCGCGCGAGGTCACCGTCACCGCGCTGCCACCGCCCGCGCTAGTGGCAAGAATGCCGATCGCTGCGAAGCCCGTGGTGGTGATATTGCCGATCGAGGTCACCATCACGGCGCCGCTGCCGCTGTTGCGGGCATAAATCCCGTTCGCCAAGACGTCCGCTGTGGTGATGTTGCCGGTCGAGGTCACCGTCACCGCGCCGGTGCCAACGACGTCGGCATAAATCCCGTTCGCGAAGCCGCGCGTGGTGGTGATGTTGCCGGTCGAGGTCACCGTCACCGCGCCGGTGCCAACGACGTGGGCATAAATCCCGTTCGCGTAGCCGCCCGCTGTGGTGATGTTGCCGATCGAGGTCACCGTCACCGCGCCGGCGCCGACGGCAGCAATCCCGGTCGCTCGGTAGCCCTGGGTGATGATGTTGCCGGTCGAGGTCACCGTCACCGCGCCGCCGCAGCTGCAGCTGCTGGCATAAATCCCGTTCGCACGGGTGCCCGTGGTGGTGATGTTGCCGGTCGAGGTCACCGTCACCGCGCTGCCACCGCTGCTGGCATTAATCCCGTTCGCGTAGTTGCCCGTGGTGGTGATCTTACCGGTCGAGGTCACAGTCACGGCGCCGGCGCCGCCGGCAGCAATCCCGGTCGCTTCGTAGCCCTGGGTGGTGATATTGCCGGTCGAAATCACAGTCACCGCGCTGGCGGTGCTGTTGGCAGAAATCCCGTTCCCGTAGCCGCCCTGGGTGGTGATGTTGCCGGTCGATGTCACAGTCACCGCGCCGGCGCCGGCGCCGGCAATCCCGGTCGCTTCGTAGCCCTGGGTGGTGATATTGCCGGTCGAGCTTATCGTCACCGCGCTGCCGATGCTGTTGCTGTTGGCAGAAATCCCGTTCGCGTAGTTGCCCGTGGTGGTGATCTTGCCGGTCGAGGTCACAGTCACCGCGCCGGCGCCGACGGCAGCAATCCCGGTCGCTCGGTAGCCTTGGGTGGTGATGTTGCCGGTCGAAGTCACAGTCACCGTGCTGCTGGTGCTGTTGGCAGAAATCCCGTGCGCGGAGTCGCCCGTCGTGCTGATGCCGAAGGTACCGGTGTCGCTGCTGATGGTGATGGCGCCACCGGAGTTGAAGCTGATGCCGCTCGTGCCATAAGCGGGCGTGATGGCCTTGGTGAGGTTGTTGACGTTGAGCGTGGTGACCGCCGGGACCGCGAAATCGGTGACGCTGGCGATCCCGGCAGATTGATCGCCGCTGCAGGTCGCAATCGTGCCGGCGCCGGATATCGTGCAGGCATCCGGCCCCGCCAGCGCCGGGCCACCGATCGCAAAGGAGAGCGCGCCGGCCGCGGCCGTGCCGAGCAGCGCCTCGCGCCAGCTCAGGCCGGGCCGGCGCACAAACCTCAGGCCGGCGGCGTCGACATCGCGACCGAAGCCTGCGGCGGCTGGATTGGCACGCCTGGCGGTGCCAGGCTTCGAAATCCGTTTCATCGCAAAGTCTCGTTCTGCTGGCGCGGCTTGCGGAAAGCAGGAAAATTTGTCGTCAGAGTATGCAATTAACCAAGACGGTAGCCAGATGACGCTCAATTTCATAAGGATATGAGAGGGAAGATCAAGCTTGGGTTGCGGTGGTTGTCGGGTACTCTCCGGTATTGCGCTGCGGTGTGGCTAATTCGTCACATCGGCGGCCCGGAGTCGAATCGCCCGGACATCACCGGGTGTCTGGCGGGCGGCCAGCCGGTCTCCGGTGCGGCCATCGCGGCGCGGACTGCTGCCCGATGGTTTGCGTATTCAAAGACCCCGCTCACGGAGTAGATGCCATTGAGCAACGAGCCAGCCGACGCTTCCCCCGCATCGCCACCTCCGACCTTGCCGCAGCTGAGCCCCGCGCACATCTCCTGCTCGCGAGGTCTGCCGGACTGGTTGAGCGCCAACCATGTCAGCCTGGCCTTCACCTCCTACCAGACCGGGCGGCTCTATCTGGTCGGGGTCGACGAGGCGGGGCGGCTGGCCGTTCATGAGGTCGGCACCGGTCGCGCCATGGGGTTGTGGGCCGACCCCCAGCGCTTGGTGCTGGCGACCCCGTTCCAGGTCTGGCGCTTCGAGAACATCCTCAGCCCCGACCAGACCATGAATGGCGCCGACCGCTACTACGTGCCGCGCGTCGCGCACACCACCGGCGAGCTGGATATTCACGATGTCAGCGTGCTCGGCGATGGCCGCATCGTGTTCGTCAACACGCTCTATTCGTGCCTGGCGCTGCTGTCGCCGGTGCACGCCTTCCGGCTGCTCTGGAAGCCGCCCTTCATCTCCAGGCTGGCGGCCGAGGACCGCTGCCATCTCAATGGCCTTGCGGTCAAAGACGGCGAGGCGGCTTTCGTGACCGCGACCAGCCGCAGCGACGTGGTCAATGGCTGGCGGGCGCGGCGCGCCGAGGGCGGCATCGTGATCGAGGTGGCGAGCGGCGCGGTCGTTACCGAAAAACTGTCGATGCCGCATTCGCCGCGCTGGTACGCTGACCAGCTCTGGGTGCTGAACTCCGGCACCGGACAGCTCGGCACCGTCGACCTCAAGAGCGGCAGCTTCGCGCCGCGCGCGTTCTGTCCGGGCTTCCTGCGCGGGCTGGCGTTCCACAACGGCCACGCCGTGGTCGGCCTGTCGCTGTCCCGCGACGGCTCGTTCTCGGGGCTTGCGCTCGACGACGAGCTGAAGAAGCGCGACGCCGACGGCTGGTGCGGCCTGCAGATCGTGAACCTTGCCTCCGGCGACATCGTGCAATGGATCCGCATCGAGGGCGCGGTGAGCGAGCTGTACGATGTCGCGGTGCTGCCCGGTGTGCGCCGGCCTATCGCGACCTCGTTTACCGGCGCCGAGATCAACAACCCCTTGACCTTCGAGGTGTGAAGTGAAGGCGACGGCCGTGCCGACCGGCAGGTCTCAATCCTGCGGCTCGCAGGCGATGTCGCCGAAGGCATCGATGCGCAGCCAGCCCGAGGGCGCCAGCCGCTGCTGCGGCAGGAAGCGGCCCTTGTAGTCCATCTTCTTCGAGCCCTCGATCCAGTAGCCGAGGTAGACGTAAGGCAGGCCCTGCCGCCTGGCGCGCGCGAGATGGTCGAGAATCATGAAGGTCCCGAGCGACCGGTTCCGCTCGGAGGGTTCGAAGAAGGAATAGACCATCGACAGCCCGTCGCTGAGCACGTCGGTCAGCGCCACCGCGATCAGTTCCTCGCCGCGGCCGGTGATCCCGGTGTCGGGGCCGCGGCGACGATACTCGATGATTCGGGTTTCGACATGGCTGTCCTCGACCATCATCGCGTAGTCGAGCACGGTCATGTCGGCCATGCCGCCATGGCGATGCCGCTGGTCGAGATAGGCGCGGAAGATCGAATACTGCTCCGAGGTCGGCACCGCGCTACGCTGCTCGCCGACAATGTCGGCGTTGCGGGCCATGACCTTGCGGAAATTGCGCGAGGGCCTGAACTCGTTGGCGATCACGCGAACGGAGACGCAGGCGCGGCACTGGTCGCAGGCCGGGCGGTAGGCAATCGACTGGCTGCGGCGGAAGCCGCCATGGGTGAGCAGGTCGTTGAGGTCGGCCGCCTTGTCGCCGACCAGATGCGTGAACACCTTGCGCTCCTGCCGGCCCGGCAAATAGGGGCAAGGCGAGGGCGCCGTCAGGTAGAATTGCGGTGTGTCACGCGAGTGCTGGGTCAAGGGATATCGTTAGCCTTAGGGGCGAAGCCTGGACCGCAGCATCGCGCCGCCGAGGCTGACCGTCAATCGATTAGCGTATGTCTCCAATTCCGGGGTCTGTTCTTGCCGCAATGCGGCCTGCCACAACTTCGGAAATCACTGCACGGGTACCGTGTATCGACTTGAAGTTCCTACCGGAACTCTCGTGATCGATTGAAAACGCGGAATCGGCAACCTCAGTAGGTCCGCGCCGTCTGCGTGACCTGGGTGCGCACCGAATTGTTCACAACTACCGTTCCGAGCACAATGTCGTGCAGCAAACGCCTGCGTGCATTGAACAGGCCGATCAGCAGGATGAAGGGGGACAACACCGAAATCGAAATCCAGAAACACACCGCATGGGTCGCGCCAAGCACGAAATAGCCGGGTGCGCCGTACCAGGTGCGCAATTCCAGGTCCATCACCCGCATGCCGATGGTCGCCGAGTTCGGCCCGCCGATGGTCGCGCCGTAATAGAGCAGCGCCCAGACCACGGTCGCCGGCCACACTACGTAGAACAGCAGGAAGCCAAATCCCAGCGTGATCACGCCGAACACCAGGATGAACAGGCAGGCCAGGACGACGGGGATGGACAGCACGACGAGGTCGATCACGAACGCGATCACGCGGCGGGTCGGAACGCCGCGGAATAATTCGGGCTGCAGGTAAGGATCGAACGCATGAGGCCGGACACTCGGCCCACCGTCGCTGCGCCAGCCGCCGCCGTTACTCGAACCGCTATACGACATGACCAGTCCTCCGACCATCACACGGGAATTGCCATGCAGGACATGGGAGCGCTGCGGGCCCTTGCAAGGTCCCGGGAGGGTTACGAACCAGCAATAATTCCCCGGTTCCGCGCACCCGTCATTCCGAGGCGATGCGAAGCATCGAACTAAGATGTGCAATTGCACATCGTAGTTCAGCCCTGCAGGCTGCCCCGGAATGACGGCACCTAGCCCTGCGTTTTCAGCTTTTCCGCTGCCTGCGGCGCGAAATAGGTCAGGACGCCGTCGGCGCCGGCCCGCTTGAAACCGAGCAGGCTTTCCATCATCGCCCGTTCGCCGTCGATCCAGCCATTGGCGGCGGCGGCCGCGATCATCGCGTATTCGCCGGAGACCTGATAGGCGAAGGTGGGCATCGCGAAGGTGTCCTTCACGCGGCGCAACACGTCGAGATAGGGCATGCCGGGCTTGACCATCACCATGTCGGCGCCTTCGGCAATGTCGAGTTCCACCTCGCGCAGCGCCTCGTCGGAATTGGCGTTGTCCATCTGGTAGGTGCGCTTGTCGCCGGTCAGCGTCTTGGCCGAGCCGATCGCGTCGCGGAACGGTCCATAAAAGGCGGATGCGTATTTCGCCGCATAGGCCATGATCTGGACGTCCTGCAATCCGGCGCCGTCGAGGCCTTGGCGGATCGCGCCGACGCGGCCGTCCATCATGTCCGAGGGCGCAATGATGTCGCAGCCGGCCTCCGCCTGCACCAGGGCCTGGCGGACCAGGACCGCCACCGTCTCGTCATTGAGGATCCGGCCGTCCTGGATCAGCCCGTCATGACCGTGGCTGGTGAAGGGATCGAGCGCGACGTCGCAGAGCACGCCGAGGTCGGGAAATTCCTGCTTGATGGCGCGTACCGCCTGGCAGACCAGATTGTCGGGATTGCAGGCCTCCGAGCCGTGCTCGTCACGCAAGGAGGGCTCGGTATAGGGGAACAGCGCGATGCAGGGGATGTTCAGCCGCATCGCGCGTTCCGCGTCGCGAACCGCCTGATCGACGCTCAGTCGCTCCACGCCGGGCATCGACACGACCGCGGCGCGGGTGTCGCGGCCGTCGACCAGAAACAGCGGCCAGATCAGATCGTCGGTCGTGAGCACGGTCTCGCGTACCAGCCTGCGCGCCCATTCCGCCTTGCGGTTGCGGCGCGGGCGAACCGTGAGATCGAGTGACGGCGCGGCCGCCGTGGTTTCGCGCCGCGAGCCATCGCGCATCTCGATCGGACGGCCGAATTTGATCGCCATTGCCTATGTCTCCCGGTGCGGCAGATTAGATACCTTCCAATCCTAGCACGTTGCAACCGCTTCGTCATTGCTGGGGGGCGCGGATTTGACATTGGCTGGGCAGCGTTAGCGGCGAGTTCGGGGCGCGAATGCCGATTCCCTCGCGTGGCGCAACGCAAGCCCGAGTTTGCGCAGGATTGATTTTAGTCGCGCGAGGGGCCAAGACTTCGAGGGACGAAGACGCGCGGGGTCGGAGTCGCAGGGTCGAGAGTCGTGCAGGTGCGAATGTTGGAATTGAAGGACCACTTGCAAATTTTGATTTCGAGTGGAGTTTTGCGTTTGACATTTCCCTTCCCGAGTCTCCGGCCAGGTGCGGGAGCGAATGTCAAATCCACTCCACTGGGCTTATTTTTTTGCCACGAAGCCAAGGTTTGTTCTTTGACAATGAACGCATTACGGCATGTCTAAGCCGCCATCGCGGGATCGGGCACGCAACAGCGGCATGTCTTTGGCGTCGTCCGAACGCGTCGACGGCGAGGATAATGTATGGACGCGGCGGCTCGTGCTGTTCTTGCGCATCATGGCCGTGCTCTCGATTGCAAAGGGCCTCTATCACTGGGCGCAGGTCACGGGTTTCGTCGGCGCCGAGGATGATGCGTTCGAGAACCAGGCGATGGCCTGGCAGGCCTCGACCGTGTACTTCGCGGTCATCGAACTCGTCGCCGCCGTGGGGCTGTGGCTCGCGACGCCCTGGGGCGCGGTGGTGTGGCTGACGACCGTGGTGTCGATGGCGGTGATCGAACTGATGTTTCCCGGAATCTATGGCGGCAGCCTGCTGGTCGTTGCGGCCGAAGCCATGATGCTTGCCGCCTATCTGGCGCTGGCCTGGATGGCGGCGCGCGAGCGTCCACCATAGCCGATTCAGAGCGTTTTCCAGCACAGTGGATTTGACTTTCGCTATCTGGAATCGGACCGGCGCGCCGGTCTTAAGGAAGCCCGCGCATTTTACGAAATTATTTCCCGTGATCGCCGTGGTAAGGAATCGGTCACCCTAACGCGGCGGTCACACCTGTTACGCAGACCTTTCCAATTGTCGCGATCCTGTTTTGGAATGCGACAGAGCGCGGAGACGAAGCGTGAACGAAGGGCGCGGACCGTCAACGAAGGGTTGCAAGAAGTCCTTTTGCCACGGGCTTAATCGGCGATTCACTCTCTAAAATTTATGATCTCTTTATTGTCTTATTTAAGCTGATGTTCAAGCCGGCCCCTTAAGTTGCAGCTATCAGGCGGGACAAAAGTTTCGTCGAATAAGTCGGCAAAACGACGACAGGGGAAGTGTCATGATGAAAGCCGTTGCTGCGGCGGTGGAAGCCGCTGAACGTGCGCCCGGCCAGACTTCGGTGCAGCCGCTCTATCTGGAAGCCTTGACCTTGGTGGAGCGGCTGCATCGCCGCCTGCTCGACGTCATCAAGGATGAATTCGATCGTCGCGGCCGCTCCGACATCAACTCGGTGCAGGCGCTGTTGCTCTACAATATCGGCGACAAGGAACTGACGGCGGGCGAACTGCGCACGCGCGGCTACTATCTCGGATCCAACGTTTCCTACAATCTGAAGAAGCTCGTCGAACTCGGCTTCCTCGATCATCAGCGCTCGCGCGTTGATCGCCGCTCGGTCCGCATTCGCCTGACGGCGCAGGGCCAGGAGATCCGCCGCATCGTCGATGCACTGTACCAGAAGCACGTCAAGACCGTGGAGCAGGTCGGCGGCATCTCGAGCGAGGAGTTCGCGACCTTGAACAAGTCGCTGCATCGGCTCGAGCGGTTCTGGACCGACCAGATCCTGTACCGGCTCTGATTATTTCGCGCGTATCCCGATCGCAAGGATACGTGCTGTGACTTCGCAACGCGATCGAAGGGTCAAAGCCGGCCGTCCAGAAGACCGGCAAGCCCTGACATGATCGCGGCTTCCCCAGGGCGCATCGGCCCGGCTGTCGCCGGACCGATGCGCCTTTTGCGCATGTGCACCTGATCGTGACCGCTCGAGAGGCCGGCACGGCTCGGGTCGAAATACCCGCCAAAACAAGGTGTGATGTCTAGTTTCTCAACCAGGTTCTGAGCGAGACCGAATCGCATGGGCACCAAAAAACCATGTTTTGTCGGTTGGAACCGGCTAGCGGCGGTGCGCGTTAGACCCTGGTAGCGGAGCCGAGCGATGCTGATCGAGCGTGGACTGCGGGTGATGCATATGGAGGCGGTGAGCGAAGCCCACGCCATCGCCTGGAATTATCTCCGCAGGTCCGGTGCGATTGACGATGCGGCAGCCGCCAACGACCAGCTGGTTGAAATCATCATGGACCTGTTCAATCGCGGCGAGCTCAACACCATTCGCCTGGCCAACAAGGCCATCGCCGAATTTCAGGCCGCGCACTGAGAGGATGACATGGAAGCCGCCCTCGACCGCGTCATGCTGACCTATGATCTCATGCAAAACCGCAACGCGGCCGCAAACGGAGAGGCGCGCGAGAGGGTGAGGCAATATCTCGCCACTCTGTTTGAAGCCGGCGAGCGCGACACGCATCGGCTCACCGTGTGCGGCCTGACCTATTTGCGCGAACTCAACGGCCGCAACGACCCCGTGAAGGCCGGCTTTACGGGGCTGTAAAATCGTCTTGCAAGATCGCCTTGGACGGCATGACGGCGATGCGCGCGGCTGATATCCTCGGGTTTCAAACGAGAACCCGGGGAAGGCCATGCTCACGCTCCATCATCTCAACGACTCCCGCTCGCAGCGGATTTTGTGGCTGCTGGAGGAGCTTGAGCTGCCCTATGACATCAAGCGCTATCAGCGCGATGCGACCACGCGCCTGGCGCCGCCCGAGCTCATACTGGTGCATCCGCTCGGCAAGTCACCTGTCATCACCGATGGCGACCGCACCATCGCGGAATCGGGTGCGATCGTCGACTACATCATCCGCCACTACGGCAAAGGGGAGATGATGCCCGCGCTCGGCAGCCGCGACTACGAAACCTACAATGAATGGCTGCACTATTCCGAAGGCTCGGCGATGCTGCCCTTGCTACTGCACCTCTACGTCTCCCGGCTGAAGGAGGCGGGCGCGCCGTTGCACCCGCGCATCGACAGCGAAATGAAGAACCACCTCGGCTATGTCGACGGCGCGCTTGAGGGACGCGCGTTTTTTGTCGGCACTGCGCTGACCGGCGCCGACATCCAGATGAGTTTTGTGGGCGAGATGGCGAAGGTCTTCGACCGGCTCGCGCCCTATCCGAACCTCGCCGCGTGGCTGTCGCGGATGCATGCGCGCCCTGCGTTCCGGCGCTCGATCGAAAAGGGCGGGGCCTATCGGTTCGCGACCTAGGATCCGGACTCGATCAATATGCGGCGAAGGTGGACCGCTGCTTCGCTCGCTTTGCGCGGCCGGGGACCGGCTAAGGTGCTCTTGGGTGATCGTTGAGGGTAGAGGCCGCTGGGCCACTAAGCTCTACCATATTACCGTAATGCCGACGGGAATGAGATCATCCTGCTACTGTGCATGGGGTTGTTTTCGATATTTTGGTGAGGGTGTCGCCCAGCCGAAGCGCGGGCGGGAACCGGGCACCTGGAACACGGCCTGGTCCACCATATCTTGCACAATATTCGGACCTCTACCGCAAGCGCTTGGCCGGCGCGGAGCGATGTGGTAATCGGCACGAACAGCTTTCGACCCCCACAATTGACCGCCCGCACCTCGCTCAAAGGCCTGCGGCGGTGGAGACATTTGGCCGATGAATCCTCCGTCTTCCAGCGCAAAATCCGCTTCCGCGCCCGATTCCTTCTTCACCGCCTCGCTCGCGCAGGCCGATCCCGAAATCGCCGCCGCGATCGCGGGCGAACTGGGCCGGCAGCGCCATGAGATCGAGCTGATCGCCTCCGAGAACATCGTCAGCCGCGCGGTGCTGGAAGCGCAGGGCTCGGTGATGACCAACAAGTACGCGGAAGGCTATCCGGGCAATCGCTATTATGGCGGCTGCGAATGGGTCGACGTCGCCGAAACCTTGGCGATCGAGCGCGCCAAGAGGTTGTTCGGCGCCGGCTTCGCCAATGTCCAGCCGAACTCGGGCAGCCAGATGAACCAGGCGGTGTTCCTGGCGCTGTTACAGCCGGGCGATACCTTCATGGGCCTCGATCTCGCCGCCGGCGGCCATCTGACCCACGGCTCGCCGGTCAACATTTCCGGCAAGTGGTTCAAGGCCGCGCACTACACGGTGCGGCGCGAGGACCAGATCATCGACATGGATGCGGTGGCCAAGCAGGCCGAACAGGTGAGGCCGAAGCTGATCATCGCCGGTGGCTCAGCCTATTCGCGTGCCTGGGATTTCAAGCGCTTCCGCGAGATCGCGGACAGTGTCGGCGCCTATTTCCTGGTCGATATGGCGCATTTCGCCGGCCTCGTCGCCGGCGGCGTGCATGCCTCGCCGGTGCCACACGCCCATGTCACGACCACGACCACGCACAAGTCGCTGCGCGGCCCGCGCGGCGGGCTGATGCTCTGGAACGACGAGCAACTGACCAGGAAACTCAATTCAGCCGTGTTTCCGGGCCTGCAGGGCGGTCCCCTGATGCATGTGATCGCGGCCAAGGCGGTGGCGTTTGCCGAGGCGCTGCGGCCGGACTTCAAGGTCTACGCAAAGAATGTCGTGGAGAATGCCAAGGCGCTTGCCGAATCCCTGCGCGCCCACGGCCTCGACATCGTCTCCGGCGGCACCGACAACCACCTGATGCTGGTCGATCTCCGGCCCAAGGGGCTGAAGGGCAACGTCTCGGAAAAGGCGCTGGTGCGCGCGGCCATCACCTGCAACAAGAACGGCATCCCGTTCGATCCCGAGACGCCGTTCGTGACCTCGGGCCTGCGTCTTGGCACGCCGGCGGCAACCACGCGCGGCTTCGGCGTCGCCGAATTCCAGCAGGTGGGGGGCATGATCGCCGAGGTGCTGAATGCGATCGCGCAAACGCAGGACGGCAAGGCGCCGCTGGTGGAGGCTGCGATGAGGGAACGGGTCAAGGCGCTGACCGATCGCTTCCCGATCTACCAATAGAGCAGGAGGGACGGAAAGCGGATGCGTTGTCCGAGCTGCAACAGCCTCGACACCCAGGTGAAGGACTCCCGTCCCACCGAGGATTCCTCGGTGATCCGGCGGCGGCGGGTCTGCGTCGCCTGCAATTTCCGCTTCACCACCTTCGAGCGCGTGCAGCTGCGCGAACTGACCGTCATCAAGCGCAACGGCCGCCGGGTGCCGTTCGATCGCGACAAGCTGATGCGGTCGGTGCAGATCTCGCTACGCAAGCGCTCGGTGGAGCCGGAGCGGGTCGAGAAGATGGTGTCGGCGATCGTGCGCGAGCTTGAAAGCAGCGGTGAGTCCGAAGTCTCCTCCGAGGTGATCGGCGAGATCGTGATGGAGCATCTGCGGACGCTCGACGACGTCGCCTATGTGCGCTTCGCGTCGGTCTACCGGAATTTTCGCGAGGCCAAGGATTTCAGGACCGTGCTCGGCGAGCTCTCCGGCGAGGACGAACCGCGGCTGGCGCCGATCCGCAAATGATCTTCCGCATCCTGGAGGACCAGTACGCCGAGAGGATCCGGGAGCAGAAGGACGCCGACCGCCGTTTCATGCAGCTTGCGCTCACCCTCGGACGGCGCGGGCAGGGGCGGACCTGGCCGAATCCGGCCGTTGGCGCTGTCGTGGTCAAGGACGGCATCATCATCGGACGCGGTTGGACCCAGCCAGGCGGCCGGCCCCATGCCGAGCCGGAGGCGCTGCAGCGCGCCGGCGACGCGGCGCGCGGTGCGACGCTCTATGTCACGCTCGAGCCTTGCTCGCACGTTGGGAAGTCCCCGCCCTGCGCGGATGCCGTGATCGCTGCGGGCATTGCGCGGGTGGTGTCGGCGATCGAGGACCCGAATCCGCAAGTGGCAGGCCAAGGTTACGCCAAGCTCCGCGCGGCAGGGATTGCCGTCGATACCGGGCTCGAGACGGCGGAGGCTGCGCGCGATCATGCCGGGCATTTCCGGCGCGTCCGCGACCACCGTCCGCATGTCATTCTCAAGCTTGCGGTCTCCGCGGATGACAAGATCGGCGCCGCCGGCGGCAAGCCGGTCGCGATCACGGGCGAGGCGGCACGAACGCGCGTGCATCTGTTGCGCGCGCAATGCGATGCCATCCTGGTCGGGATCGGCACCGTGCTCGCGGACGATCCGGTTCTCACCTGCCGTTTGCCGGGCATGGAGAACCGTTCGCCGGTGCGCGTTGTGCTCGACCCCAGCCTGCGGATTCCCGGCGACAGCCGGCTGGTTCGATCGGCCCGCGAGACGCCGCTCTGGCTGGTGACATCGGAAACCGCGGAGGCGGCCGCCGCCATGAGATTGGGAGCGGCAGGGGCGCAGATCATCCGCCTCGCGCCGGCCGCGGTGCTCGACCTTGATGCCGTGCTGCGGGCGCTGTCGGAGCGCGGCATCACGCGGCTCCTGGTTGAGGGCGGCAGCCGCATCGCCGCGTCCTTCGTGGCGGCCGGCCTCGTCGACGCGTTCTGGCTGTTGCGCGGGCCTGACGCGCTCGGCACCGGGGGCGTGGCTGCGCTGGACGCATTGCCGCTATCGGCGCTGACGGAGTCGCCCGCGTTCAAACGACGTGTTAGCGAGACGCTGGATAAGGACACCCTGACCATCTACGAGCGCGTCTGAATGTTTACCGGCATCGTCACCGACATCGGCGAGATCACGGCGCTGACGCCGACGGCGCAGGGCCAGTTGCACCGGCTCCGCATTGCCTGCCGCTATGACCGTTCGACCATCGCCGACGGCGCCTCGATCGCCTGCAACGGCGTGTGCCTCACCGTGGTGGGCTCTGGCGTCGACAGCGGCAGGCCTTCTCCCGACCACACCTGGTATGAGGTCGATGCCGCGGCCGAAACGCTCGGGATGACCACGGCGAAGCGTTGGGCGATTGGAACGAAGCTCAACCTCGAGCGCGCGCTGAAGATCGGCGATGAGCTCGGCGGCCATATCGTGGCCGGCCACGCCGACGGCATCGCCACCATCACGCGCCGCGACGATCTGCCTGATATGGCGCGATTTGAGCTTTCGACCTCGCGCGAGCTGGCGCGCTTCATCGCGCCGAAAGGTTCGGTGACCCTGGATGGCGTGTCGCTCACGGTGAACTCCGTCGCGGACGTCACGTTTTCCGTGCTGATCATCCCGCATACGTTGAATGTGACCACACTCGGCGGCTGGCGCGCGGGGGCCGAGGTCAATATCGAGGTCGACTTGATGGCGCGCTATGCGGCGCGACTGGCTGAGATGAAGTAGGTCGAGCACCATGAGCGGACGGGCGTCCGGACCAGCGCATCAGGGAGACCCGCTCGATCCGCGCGACGCGCTCACGATTGCTCGCATCGTCAAGGTCAATCATGCCGGTGAATTCGGGGCGATCAGGATCTATTCTGCGCAGCTTCTGGTGTCCGGGTGGTTTTGGCCGGATTGCAGCCCGGCGCTTGCCGAAATGCTCCGGGACGAACGCAATCATTGCGCCATCTTTCGAGCGACGATGCCGCCTCGACATTCGCGACCCTGCCGAGTGATGCAGCTCTGGAGCTTTGGCGGTTGGCTTCTCGGATTTGTCACGGCCTGTCTCGGCAGGAATGGGATATGGGCCTGCACGGCCGCGGTTGAAGCAACGGTGCATCGTCACCTCGACGACCAGCTCCATTTTCTCAGAGATCGCGATTGCGAATTGCACCGCATCATCCTCTCGATCCGGGAGGAGGAAATTGCCCATTTGCGCCATGCGGAGGGGCAGCTGCATTCGCCAGGCCGCATGCTCGCGCTGCTCCGCCGGTTCATCGCCTCGGCGACGGATGGCCTGATCTGGCTATCGACCTGGGGCGACTCCAGCCGGATGGCACAGGCATTGAAGGCGCGAAGCGCATGAGGGCGGCGAGTGTCCAAATGCCGATGCGTATTGCCCTTGGCTTTGGCGTCGGCTGCGCCTAAAACGCCTGCGCAGATCGAAATCCGGACATTGAAATGGCAGACGCGCGGCGCGCCCCGTTGAAGGACCAGACCGATATTTCCGGCGCGCGGGCGCTGATCGTCGAGGCGCGTTTCTACGACGACATCCAGGACGCGCTGCTGGAAGGCGCGGTCGCCGAGCTCGAGGCGGCCGGCGTCAGCCATGAGGTGATCACGGTTCCCGGCGCGCTGGAAATTCCGGCCGCGATCGCGATTGCGCTGGATGCGGCCGAGGAGAGCGGCAAGCCGTACGACGTGGCGATTGCGCTTGGATGCGTGATCCGCGGCGACACCATCCATTTCGAGATCGTCTCGACCGAATCCTCGCGCGCGCTGATGGATCTCGCGGTGAACAGGACCTTTCCGCTCGGCAACGGGATATTGACCGTCAACACCGAGGCGCAGGCGTGGCAACGGGCGCGCGCCTCCGAACTCGACAAGGGCGGCGACGCGGCGCGCGCGGCGCTCGCGATGCTGCGGATCAAACGCCGCCTTTCGCGAGGTCGATGATGGCGCACAACAGGAAAAAGCAGGCGGCAAGCCCCGACAGGAAGGCCAACCGCCGCGGCGCGGCGCGGCTTGCCGCGGTGCAGGCGCTCTACCAGATGGATATCGCGGGCGCAGGCCTCAACGACATCTTTGCCGAGTTCGAAAGCCATTGGCTGGGCGGCGAAGTCGAAGGCGAGAAATATCTGCCGGCGGAAGCGGCGTTCTTCCGCGACGTCGTCGCCGGCGTGGTGCGCGATCAGGCCAAACTCGATCCGTTGATCGACGAAGCGCTGTCGACGGGCTGGCCCTTGAAGCGCATCGACGCCATCCTGCGCGCGGTGCTGCGTGCCGGGGCCTACGAACTCGAGCATCGCAAGGACGTGCCCGGCCGCGTCGTGATCTCCGAATATGTCGACGTCGCGCATGCCTTTGTCGAGGCGGAGGAAACCGGCATGGTGAACGCGGTGCTGGACCAGATCGCGCGCCAGTTTCGCGGCGAAGAGTTCGCGCGTGGCTAGCGGCATACTCTACTGTCATCATCAGCGAAGGCGGATGATCCAGTACGCCGCCGCCTTCGCAATTGATAACCAGCGGTGCGGCGTACTGGATCGCCCGGTCATGCCGGGCGATGACGGCCTTGGTGTAGACGACATGCCATGACAGACCACCAGGGCAACCCCTCCGGCGAAGACACCCTGATCGCGCGCTATTTCAAGCCGCTCGCGACCGATCCGGGCGCGTTCGGCCTGCTCGACGATGCCGCGATCCTGAAAGCGCATGGTGAGGACATCGTGGTCACGACGGATGCCATTGTGGCCGGCGTGCATTTTCTGCCCGACGACCCGGCCGAGGCCATCGCGCGCAAGGCGCTGCGGGTCAATCTCTCCGATCTCGCCGCCAAGGGCGCGACGCCGGCGGGCTTCGTGCTGACCTTGGCACTGCAGCGCGCGGATGATTCCTGGCTGACCGCGTTCGCCCACGGGCTCGGCGAGGATGCGCGCGCTTTCGGTTGCCCGCTGCTCGGCGGCGATACGGTCGCAACCCCAGGTCCACTGACGGTATCGATCACCGCATTCGGCCGCGTGCCGGAGGGGAGAATGATCCATCGCAGCGGCGCAAAGCCCGGCGACCGCGTGATGGTGACGGGGACGATCGGCGACGCCGCGCTTGGGTTGGACATCCTGAAAGGTGGCGCGGTCGCGGCCGCGATGGCAGACGACATCCCCTCGCGCGACTTTCTGATCGGGCGCTATCGGGTGCCTCAGCCGCGCAACGCACTTGCGCTCGTGGTGCGCGATCATGCCAATGCGGCCATGGACGTGTCCGACGGGCTCGCGGGCGATCTTGCCAAGCTCTGCGCGGCCTCTCGTGTCTCCGCCGTCATCGACGCGCCCGCCATCCCTCTATCCGGGCCGGCTGCCGGGTTGCTGACGCGCGGCACGGTGGACATCGAGGCCATCGTGTCCGGCGGCGACGACTACGAGATTCTCTGCGCGATCCCGGAAGCTCGGGTCGAGGTTTTCGCGCAGGCGACAGCGACTATCGGGGTGCCGGTGACCTCCATCGGCACCGTGATCGCCGGAGCCGTGGCCCCAAGGTTTCTGGACGGCGAAGGCCGCGAGATCGCGCTCCGGCGCCTCTCTTACAGCCATTTCTAAGACCCAGCCGGTCGGGAGCGTGGACCCGCGCGGAATGATCGAGCTACTGTCTTGCAGACAGAGTACTCTATATGATAGAGTATGTGACTGATCACCCTTCTTTTCGTCCAGCGAATGGGGAGGCCCAAATGAATCTCGATCTTTCAGCTCTCGGATGGGTTCATACTGTTGCGTGCCTGTGCGCGCTTGCGGCCGGCGCGGTCCTGCTTGGCGGGCCAAAAGGGACAGCGCGGCATCGATCCTTCGGCCGGCTCTACCTGGTAGCGATGCTCGTCACCAACATCACGGCGCTCGGTATCTACCGCAACGGCGTCTTCTTCTTCCCGCATTGGTTCGCGGTCGCAGCCTTGATCGCAATCACCATCGGCTTCGTCTGCGTCCGCCTCCGCCGTCCCAGGACATACTGGCGAAACGCCCATCTGACCTGCATGGTCGCGAGTTACTACATGCTGATCGGCGGCGGCGTGAACGAGGTGTACCTGCGCATCAATGTGCTCCATGCCCTGGCGCCGGATGTGCTGCATTCACCGCTTGTCGGGACGACGCATTTCGTCGTGATGATCATTTTTGCGACCCTGATCGCCTACTTCAATGTTCGATACTGGAGCCGCCCGCGGTTGCCTGCGCGTGAGGTGGTCGGATGATCACCGCGAGGAGGAGAGAGCGTGGGTCTTGCGCGCATCTGCGCTTGCGCGCAGTGATCGCCGCCCTCGCTTTCGCAACAGCGACCGCACCAGGCCGGGCCTCCGAGGCGCTCCTCAACGAGGTCACATTTCAGTCCGCCTCCTATGCGGACTTTCGTCAGCTGCTGTTACGCGAAGCGCCGGCCGCGACGGTCACGGTGCGCGCCACTCTCGGCTTCCCGGTCGACGCAAGGGATCGCTATCCCGCGGTTGTGGTGGTTCACACGATTGCCGGCTATCTCGATGTCAATGAAGGCCAATATGCCGCGGACCTGCGCAAGCGGGGCTTCGCCACCTTGACCTATGACGGCTTTGCCGCGCGCGGAACGACCGGGGTCGCGCTGGCCCGGTCCGGGCCGGGCTTGTGGCCGTCAGGGATTGCGGATGCGTACGCCGCGTTGCGGCTGCTGGCGAACCATCCCCGGATCGACGCCGAACGAATCGCCATTGTTGGTTTTTCGTATGGCGGTGAGGTGGCTCACCTCACAGCCTTTGCGGGGCTTCGTGCGGCGCTCGATGCCGGACAAGCCCGGTTCGCCGCTCACGTCGCGTATTATCCGGCCGGCGTCTTTGGCGCGATTGCCGAACCCGGTGCCTATACCGGATCGCCAGTCCTGATGCTGCTTGGCGAGAGGGATGACAATCTGCCGGTCGCTAAAATGGAGGGTTATTTAGCCTACGCGAAAGCTGCGGGGTCACCGGCCCCGATCGAACTCGTCACCTATCCCGAAGCCTATCATGCATGGACGGTACCGAGTTTGACGCGCCTGCGCTTCTATCCGGAATACCCAAGCACCAAGCAATGTCCGTTCATCCTGCTCGGATTAGGCCGGCCGAATTTGCTCGTCGATGGCCAGGCGGCGCTTTTTGATCCCGCCAGCTTCGCTGCGTGCATTGCCAGGGCGCCGGGTTACTCCATGGTCTACGATGCGGCTGTGCGTGCGAAGTCGGAGGCCGAATCGATTGGATTTTTGAGGCGGCAACTGTTGCAGCCATGAGATAAGCGGCCAAACCGGGCATCGGGCCGATTCCCGCCGAAATACCTGCAGAAATCGACCATTTTTGGTGCCCGCAGCGTTGCGCGGGCGGGGCGATTTTGGCATGGTCCCGGCCGATTTGAGGCTGCACTTTTGGGCAAGGCGGCCTCCATGAGCGCGGGCCGCGTTCGCGGCGCTGGCGTGGGGCAGTCAAGAACAATCCGAGGAAACTAAATGACAGCAATTTGGGCGATTGTGGCGTGCGGGGCGCTTGCCATCGTTTACGCCATCTGGGCGACGGTATCGGTCCTGGGAGCGGATGCCGGTAATCCGCGGATGCAGGAGATCGCAGCCGCCGTGCGCGAAGGCGCGCAGGCCTATCTGCGGCGCCAGTACGCCACGATCGCCCTGGTCGGCATCGTGATCTTCGCGCTGCTCGCCTACTTCCTCGGTACGCTGGTCGCGATCGGTTTCACGATCGGCGCAGTGCTGTCGGGCGCGGCCGGCTTCATCGGCATGAACGTCTCGGTGCGCGCCAACGTACGCACCGCGCAGGCCGCGATCACGTCGCTTGCGGGCGGGCTCGAGCTCGCGTTCAAGGCCGGCGCCATCACCGGGCTCCTGGTTGCTGGCCTCGCGCTGCTCGGTGTCACCATCTATTTCGCGGTCCTCACCCACTTCCTGGGGCTCGCGCCTGACAGCCGCACCGTGGTCGACGCCATGGTCGCGCTCGGCTTCGGCGCCTCGCTGATCTCGATCTTCGCCCGTCTCGGCGGCGGCATCTTCACCAAGGGCGCCGACGTCGGCGGCGATCTCGTCGGCAAGGTCGAGGCCGGTATCCCCGAGGACGATCCGCGCAACCCAGCCACCATCGCCGACAACGTCGGCGACAATGTCGGCGACTGCGCCGGCATGGCGGCCGACCTGTTCGAAACTTATGCGGTGACCGCGGTCGCCACCATGGTGCTCGCCGCGATCTTCTTCGCCAAGACGCCGATCCTGGTCAACATGATGACCTTGCCGCTCGCGATCGGCGGCATCTGCATCATCACCTCGATCATCGGCACCTTCTTCGTCAAGCTCGGGGCCAGCCAGTCGATCATGGGCGCGCTCTATAAGGGCCTGATCGCCACCGGCATCCTGTCGCTGGTCGGCGTCGCCGGCGTGATCTGGTGGCTGATCGGCTTCGACAAGCTTGACGGCGTCGATTACACCGGCATGGCGCTGTTCGAGTGCGGCATCGTCGGCCTCGCCGTCACCGGATTGATCATCTGGATCACTGAATACTACACCGGCACCGACTATCGCCCGGTGAAGTCGATTGCAGCCGCTTCCGTCACCGGTCACGGCACCAACGTGATCCAGGGCCTCGCGATCTCGATGGAGGCGACCGCGCTGCCTGCGCTCGTCATCATCGCCGGCATTCTCGTCACCTACAGCCTTGCCGGCCTGTTCGGTATCGCGATCGCCACTGCGACAATGCTGGCTCTGGCCGGCATGATCGTTGCGCTCGATGCCTTCGGTCCGGTCACCGACAACGCCGGCGGCATCGCCGAAATGGCTGGGCTCCCGAAGGAAGTCCGCAAATCCACCGACGCGCTCGACGCCGTCGGCAACACCACCAAGGCGGTCACCAAGGGCTACGCGATCGGCTCCGCCGGTCTCGGCGCGCTGGTGCTGTTCGCGGCCTATAACCAGGACCTCAAGTTCTTCATCGCCGACTCCGCCAACCACGTCTATTTCAAGGGCGTCAACCCGGACTTCTCCTTGAACAACCCCTACGTCGTCGTCGGCCTGCTGTTCGGCGGCCTGCTGCCGTATCTGTTCGGTGCGATGGGCATGACCGCGGTTGGGCGCGCGGCCGGCGCCATCGTCGAGGAAGTGCGGCGTCAGTTCCGCGAGAAGCCCGGCATCATGAAGGGCACCGACAAGCCGGATTACGGCAAGGCCGTCGACCTTCTGACCAAGGCGGCGATCAAGGAAATGATCATTCCCTCGCTGTTGCCGGTGCTGTCGCCGATCTTCGTCTACTTCGCGATCTACGTCATCGCGGGCGGCGGCGCGGCCGGCAAGTCGGCGGCGTTCTCGGCGGTCGGTGCGATGCTGCTCGGCGTCATCGTCACCGGCCTCTTTGTCGCGATCTCGATGACTTCGGGCGGCGGCGCCTGGGACAACGCCAAGAAGTACATCGAGGACGGCCATTACGGCGGCAAAGGCTCTGACGCCCACAAGGCGGCGGTCACCGGCGACACCGTCGGCGATCCCTACAAGGATACGGCCGGTCCCGCCGTCAACCCGATGATCAAGATCACCAACATCGTCGCACTGCTCTTGCTGGCGGTTCTGGCGCACTGATCTCGCTTCAGTTTTGACCGGATGAGAAGCCCCGCGGCGCGCGCCGCGGGGTTTATATTTGCGCCACGTGACTGCGAGCGCAAGCGAAGCAATCCATCACGAAGGCAAGGCCAACGCGATCGCTTCGTCGCGGAGCCGGTCATCGGACTCGCCGAAAGCGAGACCCGGTGGCGAACGACGGTTATCTCTGGCGAAGGTGTTCGTGGTGATATCGTCTGGGGCGAGGGGGCGTCGCCGCGGCCGAGGGATCAGCGCCGCCCCCTGACCCATAGGCACTGATTGCAGATCTATTTGGCGCCGCGCCATACGCTGGCTCCAGGCCAAGTCTGCCTGCGGGCGTAAGCTCGCCAGTCAACACATCCCGATTCGGATACGCCGCCTGAAAGTCTGCCGGTCCTCCCTCACCTGCAAATGCAGATATTACCGAGGTGGTCGATATCAGGGCTGCGGCGACAAGCTTCTTGAGTCCAGTCATGATTTCCGCTCTCCGGTTCGGCGCGGGACACAGCGTTTGCGACTGCTCCCGGGTCGCTCCTGCCGAATTTTTCCAAGCAGCGACGATGTAGGAAGTGCAGTTGAAAAAGCGCGTCGGCGGGGGATCACAATTCCGCGAATGCGCAAATGGCTCTCCAAAGCCGCGTATGATCCAATCGCGAGCGCAGTCATTCGCAATTTCCATCAACGAGTTACGTTGACGCGCGGCGACAGCGGCTGCTGGCGGTTAATCGCCGCACCTTACGGGAATTTCGCCCTCACAATTCAACTTGGGGCCAGATGAGCCGGTGCTGTCGACCGACGGCCGATGTCCGCCTCTGCAAACGAAATGAGCCGCTGTCCGTCTTCTTCCCACAAAGCCAACCGTACACACCGCAAGCTCTGCAGCAGGGTGATTCGCCCCACCGCCGCAAGCTGCGGATGGTCGCGCAACACATCCGGCAGCCGATAGCAGGGAATCCGACTGGATAGATGATGGATATGGTGGACGCCGATGTTGGCCGTGAACCAGCGCAAGACAGCCGGCAAGTGATAGTGGGAACTGCCATGCAGCGCAGCTTCGTGAAAACTCCAGGCCTCGTCATGGGACCAGGAGGTGTCCTCGAACTGGTGTTGGACATAGAACAGCCAGACACCGATCGACGCCGCCAGAATCGTGATCGGGAGGTGCACGAGCAGCAATGGCCAGAAGCCGAGCAGCCGGATCGTCGTGACGGCCAGCATCGCGACGGCGACGTTGGTGCCCATTGTACTCAGCCAGGGCTTCCAACCGCCGCCCATCAACCCGATCGGCAACCGATGCCGCAGGATGAACAGATAGGTGGGACCGACGCCAAACATCACCAGCGGATGCCGATACAGACGATAAAGGATCTGACGCCATCGCGGCCGCGCGTGAAACTCGCGCACGGTCAACGTGTCAATGTCGCCCGAACCCCTGTGATCGAGATTTCCTGAACTCGCGTGATGGAGGGCATGGTTACGCCGCCAGTAATCGTATGGCGTCAGCGTCAAGACACCGATGGCGCGACCGGTCCAATCGTTCGCCAGACGGCCGCGGAAAAACGAGCCGTGGCCGCAGTCGTGCTGGATCATGAAGAGGCGGACGAGCAAGCCCGCGCCGGGTACAATCAGCAGCAAGCCAACCCAGTAGCCGTGGTCAAGTGCCGCCCACATCAGAACCCAGATGGCGAGGAACGGCACGGCTGTGATCACCAGTTCGAGAGCGCCGCGCCCGCTGTCAGGCTCGCGGTAACGGGCGAGCAACTGTGCGAACGCGCGCGTGTCAGGCGGGCTTTGAACCATATCTAGACTGCTTTCGAACATGTGCGTTTGAGTGGACACGTCTCCCAACACACCCTTGGGCAACAGCCGTGGGTCAAGTTGACTGGCGGGCAAGTGAAGGCTCGTCGACCTTGGAAACGTTTTTCTGTTGGATGGAACGGTTGCCCGGCAGCGGAGGCGCCGTTGCACTGGCCGGCGCGGTCTTATCCTGCCCCGCCAAAGCCAATGCCATGACGGGATTCATGCTGTCAACCATCGACGTCGGAATCAGGATCGTGGTGCCGGGCTCCTTGGTGGTCTCATAGATGATGTTCAGGGCGCGGAGTTGCAGGGCCGCCGGCTGGCCCGCATTGATCATGGCTGGCTCCACGAACTTGCCGGCGCGCAGGATAACGAATTTCTGCCAAGTGTTTGCCATCTTCAGGGCGAAGGCAACGACGATCGCGACGACCAGCAAGACAGCGCCTGGGATGAGGTAACCCATTGCACCCAGCACCGCGCCGATGACGACGCAGGCGACCGCAAGAAACGCAGTGATCAGGTTCATTTTGGCTCCTGCCTCGAGCGGTCGCCCTGAGAGCCCGGATATTGATCCCTGTCCGGATGTTTTGCTGAGCAATATTGCTCAGTTTGAAATCCCTGCACGACCAGGTCTGACGGCCGCGCCAGCCGGAATTGCACGAAGGATCGCGACCGACAGTGAAAATCCAAGGCTGCGGTCCTGCGTTCACGACGGGCCGGGGTGCGTTTGCCCAACCCGCCGCTAATTCTTCGGGAAATGTGAGCAATATTGATCAGCCGCCGGCAGCGCGGGGCGGCATACCTATTCGATCGGTGCCCGGGTGTTCGACTGCCATTGGTGACTGAGAGTACCGCGCGCTTCCTCCTGATCCGCAAGGCGCATCACATGTCTGGAGCCAATACCCGCCCCGAACCATCGCTACTCCCGATTGAACGACCACGCTGCCCGACGTGCGAGGGCCGCATGAGGTTGATCCGGATCGAATCCGGTCCCAACGGTTCTGATCTGCGGACCTTCGAATGCGCCAAGTGCGAGTACGTCCATCAAGTGCTGGCTGAGGACCCGATGAAATCGACCAAGGTGCAGTGGCAGAACAGCAACCTCAATCGGCCGACATAGCTCACCCCAGCCAGATTGGTCCAGCAAGACTGTCCTAATTCCCTGAAGCGGGCGTGCGAATTGGGACGGCACCCGGTACCGGGCGATCGATCTGTGAGTACCGACCGAGCAAGTCAGGCCCCCGAGAGCCTCCTGGAGCGGGCGTCGGCATGTAAACAGCCAATTTCGCCAACACACCGGGGTGCCAGACCTGCTAAACTGAGGCTCGCATCGGGCGCCGAGGGAGCTTCATGCCAAAAGCGGCCAAAGCCTTATTTGATCCAAGAGTCTTTCTCGCCAGGGTCGGCGAGGGCAAAGCCATATTGAAAGTTGACAAGGGTCAGATCGTTTTTGCGCAAGGCGACGCCGCAGATACGGTTTTCTATATTCAAAAGGGAAGGATGAAGGTTCTCGTTGTCTCCGAACAGGGCAAGGAAGCGGTGGTCGGGATCCTGGAAGCGGGACAATTCTTCGGCGAAGGATGCCTCAACGGCCATCCCTTGCGGATTTCGACAACCATGGCCATGGAAGACTGTCTGGTCACGTCGATCACGAAAGGCGCGATGTTGGCTGCCCTTCAAAGCGAGCCAAAATTTTCCGAATTGTTCATGACGTATCTTCTCAGTCGGAACAGTCGCATCGAAGAAGATCTGATAGACCAGCTATTCAATTCAAGTGAGAGGCGGCTGGCGCGCCTTCTCCTGCTTCTGGCGAATTTCGGAAAGGATGGTACCCCGCAGCCCATCACAGGACAGATTAGCCAGGAGACGCTTGCCGAGATGATCGGCACAACCCGCTCCCGCGTCAGCTATTTCATGAACAAGTTTCGAAAGCTCGGCTTCATTACCTACAACGGGAAGATCGAGGTCCACAGTTCGCTCTTGAACGCGGTCTTGTATGACAAGCCCGAGATCAGGAGGGATGAGTGAGGACACTGACCGATGGAGCGGACGCGTCGATACCAACCGGCCGCAACTCGTCCTACCTGGTCGCGACGGGGGCTTTCGCCTCCTCTTCGGCGAGCAGTTTCAAGAGCAATTGCCGTTGGTCATCGTCTTTGACGAGTGCGAGCTGCCTTCTGAAGATTTTCAGGTTTTCGTGGTGTATGAATTGTTCCATGATCTCCACCATTCAAGCGGCGTTCGCTTGGGTTGGTTACTTCAGGTCGAGGCCAGCAAACCAGAGCACCGCGTTCGATTTCATCGGGTCGGCTTCGACCGTCGCAATATGGATGTGACGGCAGCCGGCACACTCGAACGTTCTGATGTCAAACCCGGATGGTCCGGGCGCCAGCCTTGCCAGCAGCATGCGTTGATGGCACTTGGGACAGTGCGGCCTCTCGATTGGAATAAGTGAGGGACCGGACGTGTGGGAATATCGCTGTTGCATGCGATGTACCCCTGCGACTCGGCGGGAGCGTTAGACAACTCTCAGTCACCGATAGATGCCAAGACGGGCGGTGATGAAAACAGCATGCTCCTCAAAGTTCAGGACTCGCTGGTCAATATTGCTCACTCCAACAGAATTCTCCGTAATTTCCCCATCTCCTTCAGCCACCCACCTCGGCCAGCCCGGATGACTCTTGGCGACAACGCAGCCCCTTGATCAATATTCGCCCGTAACCAGTTTGAGGGACGCGCGGGTCCATAATTGGCGCTTGCGCCCATGGACCCGCCTCGTGCTTGCGCCGTTGCTGAATTAGTTGACGCAACCCTTGTCGGCCTTCAAGGCCGTCTCAGCCGCTGCCTTTGTCGCGTGAGCGGCGCCGATGACCTTCACCGTGCCGCCAGCGGCGGGTTGGGCCTCGACGATTTGACACTTCATCGTCGCGGTATCTTGCGCCAGGTAGAACGAGGGCGACGCCATGCCGACGGTCTTGGCCGGTTCGGTCTTGGCGGGCTCAGCCGCGAATGAAGGTGCTGCGAGTGCGAGAATAGCGACTGTCGCCAGGAGCATTGTTTTCATGGTGTGTACCGGTTGTCGTGTGCCCAGTATTCGGACACGAGGCCAACAGACTCGGCCGGACAATGTTCCAGTCGAAACGGACTTGTTCTTGGACTCCAACCTGAAATTGCGACGCTGCGGGAACCATCGGCTCGCGAGACTGTTGGTTTCCCGACACAATCAATCCTGGAGAAAATGCAATGAACAAGCTCGCGATCTCTCTGGCGGTCGGCGCAAGTGCGCTTTTTGCGACCGCTGCTTCCGCCGCACCGCTTTCCGCCGACGTATCGGTCGGGCCGGCGAGCAACATTCAAAACGTTCGCATGGTCTGCAACGAAAACGGCCGTTGCTGGCACGAACACAGTGAGCGCCGCGTCATCATCCGGGATCCCGGTGATTCCTATGGATACGCGCGTCACGAGCGTCATTTCGAGCGCCGCGGTTACGACGAAGAGCGGGGCGGAGGTATCGGTTTCCGAGCTCCCGGCGTGAGCGTCGGTATCGGCACTGACCGTTACTGAGTTCGAGAGCGGACCCGCGGAACTTCTCCGGGCCTCGCGCAACGACCAACTCGCGCAGTATGCCCGACCGATTTCGTTCGGTCGGGCATCGTCTTGAGGTACGCCAACGGACGACCATTTCAGCGCCATGCCGAACGCCCCGGTCCGACGTGGCCGTCGCGCAGAAGTGCCGGCTCCCAATCGCCGATAAGGGCCAACAGGCACGGCGGCGATGTTCTGACCAGGCGCGATTTATATGCGGGAGACCACGCATAAGTCGTCATGGTCTGGCGCATTCTCAATCGATCGGACCACTCCTTGCGGCCGATCCGTCGCGCATGATGCTGCGGGCCTGCTCCGCAATGCGCTGGCGCCAAAGGGCGAGGATCGGGAGGCGGCAATGTATACCAACATTCTGATACCAACGGACGGTTCGGAGCTCGCCGGGAAAGCGGTTCGGCACGGCATCGCCTTGGCCAAGCGGCTCGGTTGCAAAGCCACCGTGCTGACAGTCTTGACGCCTTTTCACACGTTCACGATCGACACGCAGATGATCGAGGACACGCCGGCTCAGTACAAATTGCGCATGCAGGCGCACGCCGAGAAAACCCTTGGCGCTGCTGCCCACGCAGCGCAAGCGGCCGGCGTCGCATGCGAGATGGTCCAGCTCGAGCACGAACATCCGTACCAGGCGATCATCGATACTGCGGAGTCGAGGGGGTGCGATATCATTGTCATGGCCTCCCATGGCCGCCATGGCATCTCCGCGATCGTTCTTGGCAGCGAGACGGTAAAGGTCCTCACCCATTGCAAGATCCCTGTACTCGTTCATCGGTGAACCACCACTCCCGCGCGCCCATTCACCAGCCGTCAAGGCCGTCACTGCGGTCTTCGGCAAGAGGCTGCGGACGACCGCGGCGCGCTGCTTACATTTTGTCCTGGGGCTCGTTATTCGGACCTTTCATCCCCACATCGAGGTTTGTTCCGACAATCGAGATTGGTCGGCATGCGCGGGGAGTTGCAGCTCGCGACGGACGGCGTAGCTAATGTCAAGTCCAATCCACTAGTCCGGTTAGTTATCGCGTTGATCGACCGTAGAAGGACCTGAAGATGGAAAAATCTGTTCTCTCAATTCACGAGCCAGAGCCGAAGAAAATAATGCGAGCCGACCGGCCTCCTACCGAAGGGTTCGTGACGATCGTCGACGGTCATTTCAAATCGGAGTTTGACAATGTCGAGGCTGCCGAAGCATAGGGTCGAAAATTGAAGGGCGCGTATCCAATGCTTCAGGTCGAAATCTATGACGCTGCCAACAAGGTCCGTACTTTGTTGACTTGACAAACCTTGCGAACCGCGCCGCCGAAGAAGGCATCAGGGCGGCGGAGCAGGTTCAATCATGCCGGGGCTGATGAGTTCAATGCACCCGTTCTGAGGCAGTCTGCCCGGAACCAATGTCGTGGAGAAAGCTTATCTATGCGTTACCGGATGCCAAGGTCCCCCCTCAAAGCATTCGATGAATAGCGGCCTCGGCATGTCCCCCCGTGCTGAGGCCGTTTTTTTTGAACGATGATAGGCGCAAAATGTGTGCGAGCGCCTACCTAGGGCTTTCCCAGCTGCAAGCTCGAATTGAACAGACGGCTCCCTTGGAGGTCGATATGGAAGACTTCATACATCGCGAAAACCTGATCATCTTCAAGAGGCGGTTGGCGCTCGCCAAGAACGAGGCGCAGCGCCGATTGCTCACGAAGCTACTTGCCGATGAAGAGGAAAAGCTTCCCGTCGCGACGAGATAGGGCTGCGCTGCCGCATCGCTTGGTCCCCGGCAGCGTTCGATGATCGAGGGCATCGCGATCCGGCCCCAGTCATCCAGATGAGCGCGCGCATCTGCGGAACTCCGCTTGTTCGGCGTTGTTGTCAATTGACCCCCGAGCGTGGCGGGATCGGCGACCAGCCAAAGATGTTGCCCAACGAGGCGCGTGGATGATGGCCCTGCATCGCCCGGGGGAGGGCGAAGGGTTTCGAGACCGTCATTCCCGGACGGTGCGTTGGCTCAGCTCGCAGCCCTTGCCTGTATGCAAAATCGTTCTGGACGATCTCGATCGCGTTTCATATGTTGCGCCGAAATCAAGAATATGAAACGTTTGTTTCATGGCTGAGCAGCCGTCGAAATCCTCCTCCCTGAACGCGTGCGGCTTGTCGGCGGCTCCGGCCCCGAGGATCTCGATCTCCGCGCCTTTTGTAGCGGCGAAGCGGTCGTGGTGATCGGCTTTGCGCCTTACGCGCGCGCAAGCGTGGTGTCGGCGCGCGCGGCCCACCGTTCCAGCACCAGGCCGATTGCGATTACGGACCGGGTCGCCGCGCCAATGGCAGAAGGTGCATTTGCTGCTGTTCGAGGCCGCCGCTGCGCCGGAATGCTTCCCCAGCCCGACCGGCGCCGTCGCGATCGCGCCGTCGCTTGCCGCCGCAATATTCCTGCTCGGCGGCGCGGCTGCAAAGAAACGTCTCGAAGCGACCGAAGCGCGCCCCGCGGCGACCGCCCAATACGCAAGAAAGGTGAGCCTTCATGAGCACCCGCCATAGCCGCCTGCTGCACCGAGGCCCGCGCGAAACGCCGCCGACGGCGATCGGCGGAGAAGGGGTGTGGCTGATTGCCGAGGATGGACGCCGGGTGCTCGATGCATCGGGAGGGGCGGCGGTGTCCTGCCTCGGGCATCAGCATCCGCGCATCCTCGGAGCCATGGCAACCCAGGCATCGAAGCTCGCCTATGCCCATACCGGCTTCTTCTCGTCGGAGCCGGCGGAGGCGCTGGCCGATCGTCTCGTCGGCGACGAGCCCGGCGGTCTCGCCTACGCCTATTTCGTCAGCGGCGGCTCGGAGGCGATCGAGGCCTCGATCAAGCTGGCGCGGCAATACTTCGTCGAGCGCGGCGAGCCGCAGCGGCAGCGCTTCATCGCGCGCCGTCAGAGCTATCACGGCAACACGCTCGGCGCGCTGGCCGCGGGCGGCAACGCGTTGCGGCGCGAGCCCTATGAACCGTTGCTGTCGTCCGCCTTCAGCCATGTGACGGCGGCGTTTGCCTATCGCGAAAAACGCGACGCCGAATCGGAAGGCGCTTTCGTCGCCCGGCTCGCGGCCGAACTGGAGGCGGAATTCCAGCGCCTCGGTCCCGGCGCGGTCGCGGCCTTCATTGCCGAGCCGGTGGTGGGAGCGACCGCCGGATGCGTTCCGGCGCCGGAGGGTTACTTTCGGGCGGTGCGCGAGATCTGCGATCGGCATGGCGCGCTCCTGATCCTCGACGAGGTGATGTGCGGCATGGGCCGCACCGGAACGACGCATGCATGGCAGCAGGAAGCCATTGCGCCCGACATCCAGGCGATCGCCAAGGGATTGGGCGGCGGCTACCAGCCGATCGGGGCGATGCTCGCCAGCGGGAAGGTCGTCGACACCATCCGGAATGGCTCCGGCGCCTTCCAGCATGGACACACCTATCTGGCGCACCCGGTGGCCTGCGCGGCCGCGCTGGAAGTGCAGCGGGTGATCGACGAGGAGAGGCTGCTCGACCGCGTCAAGGAACTCGGCCGCTATCTCGAACGCTGCCTCACCGAACGCTTCGGCAATCACCGCCACGTCGGCGACATCCGCGGACGCGGCCTGTTCCAGGCGATCGAGCTGGTTGCCGATCGCGCAACGCGCGAGCCATTCGATCCCGCCCTGAAGCTCAATCAGAAGATCAAGTCCGCCGCTTTCGAGGGCGGCCTTGCCTGCTATCCCGTGGGCGGGACCGTGGACGGCCGCCGCGGTGACCACGTCCTGCTCGCACCGCCCTATATCGCCACGCAAGACGACATCGACATGATCGTCGACCGGCTCGGCGTCGCCGTGGACCAGGCATTGCGAAGTATCAATCACTAGGGAGAGGGAAAAATGAAACGCATCATCGCAGCTGCAGCCTTGTTGGCGATCCCGTTCAAGTGATCGGAAAAACCAGGTGACGTCACGTGAACGCGCGGCGGGTTGCCGTTGTCCGCCGCCGCAGCAGGATTGATATGCGGATCGCTCTCATTCACGCCCTGAAGCACTCGATCGCGCCGATCGAAGCCTCCTTCACACAGCTTTGGCCGGATGCCCGGCTGATGAATCTGCTCGACGACAGCCTCTCCGCCGATCTGGCGCGCGATGGCCGGCTCACCGACGCCATGACCGAGCGCTTCCTGGCGCTCGGCCGCTATGTGGCCGGCACCGGCGCGGACGCGATCCTGTTCACCTGCTCGGCGTTCGGCCCATGCATCGAGGCGGTCGCGCGGGCTCACGCGCCCATGCCGGTGCTCAAGCCGAACCAGGCGATGATCGAGCAGGCGGTCAAACACGGCGGCAAGATCGGCCTGCTCGCGACCTTTCCGCCCACGCTCGCCTCGATGCCACAGGAATTCCCTGCTTCGGTCGAGATCGTACCGAAACTCGCAGGAGGCGCCTTGGCGGCGCTCGATCGGGGCGATCGTGCCGGGCACGATCGGCTGGTCGTCGAGGCCGCAAGGGAGCTCTGCGGCTGCGACGTCATTGCGCTCGCGCAATACAGCATGGCGCCTGTTGCGGCGCTGGTGGCCGAAGTCTCGGGCCGGCCCGTGCTCACGACACCGGACAGTGCCGTGTTGAAGCTGAAGCAATTGCTCGCCGTCGCCGGCTCATTCGACTAGCCCGCGCTTTCCGTGTTCCGCGCCGGTGTCGTGTCCTCGTCGCTGTGGCAATCACCATGACTTATGCGTGCGTCGCCAGTCAAACATGACGTGACGGTTTATCGCTGCGCTGCAATCATTCCTGTCGGCAGGGGTCGAGAGGCAAGCGTGTCCGGCAATTGCGCAGAGCCGAGCTTGCCGCGTTTGCTGCCCGTGTTAGGCTGTCGACAACAAAATTCAAATTCGGGGGGAGTCATGCAGAAGGTGAGCCGACGCGCGCACTTGCAGGGTCTATTGGGGATGGCGGCGCTGGCCGGGATGCCAAGTGCGGCCCGCGCCGAGGACCCGCCGGTTCCGCCGGAAGGGATTGGCCATCGGATCAAGCACTTGTCCTACAGCGACATCGGCGGGCACCCGGACAGCGTCCAGATCATGTCGAACCGCAACCATCTCTATGTCGGTCACATGTTCAGCGACGGCGTGACCATTCTCGACGCCGGCGATCCGCGCAATCTGAAACCGGTGAACTTCTTTACGGCGGGGCAGTACACAAGGACGCATCATCTGCAATCGTCGGACGACCTGCTGCTCGTCGCCAACGGCGCCAATATCGTCGCCATGCAGTCCTACAGCGACCAGCGCGGCTATTTCGAGAACAATCTCGCCGACAGCATCACCAAGCGCAAGAGCTTCCGCAGCGGCCTGTCCATCCACGACATCTCGAAACCTTCCGAAATGAAGGAGATCGCGTTTCTCGAAATGCCCGGACTTGGCATCAATCGCCTGTCCTGGATGGGCGGGCGTTATGCCTATGTGTCGGCGCATTTCGACGGCTTCACCGATCATTGCCTGTGCATCGTCGACCTCAACGAGATCACCAAGCCGGTCATTGTCTCGAAATGGTGGCTGCCCGGGATGAATCGCGCCGCCGGCGAGGTCTCTGTTGCCCCCAAGGGCAAGCGCTACGCGCTGCACCACATGATCGTCGCCGGCAAACTTGGTTACGGCGCCTGGCGCGACGGCGGCTTCACCATCCACGACGTCTCCGATCCCGCCCAGCCGAAATTGCTGTCGCACCTCAACTGGTCGCCGCCGTTTCCCGGCGGCACACACACCCCGTTGCCGCTGCCGGGACGCAGCCTTGCGGTCGTGGCTGACGAGGCCAATGCGGAGAAATGCGCGAAGGGGCTGTTCCAGATCTTCGTGATCGACGTGCGGGTGCCGGAAAATCCGGTGACGATCGCGACCATGCCGGTGCCGCATGATCGCGACTATTGCGCGGCCCCCGGCACCTTCGGTCCGCACAATCTGCATGAGAACCGGCCCGGTTCTTTCCAGAGCGAGCAAACTATTTTCGCCACCTACAACGCGGGCGGCGTCCGGGTGTTCGACCTCAGGGATCAGTTTGCGCCGAAGGAGCTGGCGTTCTGGCTGCCGCCGACGCCGGCCAAGCTGATCGACCCAAGACCCAATATCGCGCTCGCCGCCAAGACTGCCGACATCTACGTGACGCGGGATGGACTGATCTATGCGAGCGATTGGAACGCCGGCCTGCACGTGCTGGAATATCAGGGGTGAGCTGCGGTCGTCGTCCTCGACGACCGGCCGTCCCGACCCGCGCTGCAGCCCTGATCGAACAGGAGGCTCCGACAAGCTCCGTGGCGGCGAACGACGCCATTGGCTGGTCCGCCCCACGTTCACAGCAAGGAAGGATTTATCGATGTCGCTATCATCCGCGAAGAACTATGCGTTGCGCGCTTCAAAGTCGCAGGATCACAAGGAAGCCGTCGAGCTGCTGTCGAAAGCGATCCTCGAGCTGGTCTCGTCGATCGAAACCACCGATGCGAAGATCAAGAAGATGAACAAGTCATCTTAGTGATCGGGGACGTCATAAGCGGGATCGGCGCCACTGCACCGCGTCCGCGATCGAAGGAGTTACTGCACGTCCATCTGCAGGCCTTCCTTCTCGATGATGGCTGCGAACTTCTTCGTTTCCGCATCGACGAAATCGGAAAACTGTTGCGGCGTGCCGTAGTCGGCGCGCGCGCCCATGTTGGCGATGGTCCTCTTGATCTCCTCGCGCTCGAGCATCGCCTTGACCTGCATGTTGAGCGCATCGACGATCTCGGATGGACAGCTCTTCGGCAGGAACACGCCGAACCAGGAGGATACGTCGAACCTCGCCAATTCCGGCGCGCTCTCGCGCATGGTGGGAAGATCGGGCGCGTTGCTGCTGCGTTCCGGCGTGGTGACGCAGAGACCATTGAGCTTGCCTTCCTGAACCTGCGGCAATGAGGGATAGAGATTGTCGAACAGGATCTGGACGTCGCCGGCGAGCCCCGCCTGCAGCGCCGGACCGGCGCCGCGAAACGGCACATGCACCATCTTCAACCCTGTCAGTTGCAGGAACCATGCGCCGGTGAGGTGGGGGCTCTGGCCGACGCCGGAGGAGCCGTAGTTGAACTTGTTCGGATTGGCCTTCAGTGCGGCGATCAACTCCGGGATCGACTTGATGCCGGTCGAAGGATGCGCCGAAACGATGTTGGGAATCCGGATCATGTTGGAGACCGCCTGCAACTGGTCCGCTTTGTAGGTCATGTGGCGGAAGATGCTGTAGGCGATCGCGGTCGGGCCGGGATTGCCGATCAGGATGGTGTGGCCATCGCCCTTCTGCCGCACGACTTCCGCGGCGCCGATCGTGCCACCGCCGCCGGAGCGGTTTTCAACGACGGCCGCCTGGCCCCAGACGTTTTGCAGGTGGGACGCGAGCAGCCGGCCCATGACGTCGGTCGAGCCGCCCGTGGCCGTGGGCACGATGACGCGAATGGTCTCGGTCGGCCGCCAGTCGGCAAGACTGGTGCGGGGAAGAAACGCTGCTGTCGAAATTGCCGCGGTACCCGCCAGCACGCGGCGGCGAGTCATTGTCGCTAGGGTCACGTCGTGCTCCCTGATGCTTGTTTTTCGCAAGCGTAGGGACGGAAAGAGTGGCCGGCAAGAGGGGGCAGGGGGTGTGCCAACCGAAGCAACTTGATCCCTGTCAACAGCCTGCGGCGCCAATTGGCTAGCCTTGATTTGTCGCGATCCGTGAGGGCTATGCCAGTGAACAAGCAGGTCGGCTCGGGCACCACCGAGAGCAAGCAGGCACCACAAATTGTGCCTTTTCCAACATCCGAGCCTCCCGCGCGAGCTCCGACGCGGAAAAGGGGGATCGCAACACGCTGGTCAGTCGGCCTAGCTGCTGTGTTCGTGCTGGTCGCCGCAATTGTCGGCATCTGGTGGTCGGTGGGCAGCGGCACGGCTGTCAGCTATGTGACGACGCCCGTCACGATTGGTTCGATCGCCCGCAGTGTCAGCGCAACCGGCGCAGTCAATCCCGAATTGACGATCATCGTCGGAACCTATGTCTCCGGCGTGATTCAGGAATTGAGCTGCGATTACAACACGCAGGTCAAGCGTGGGCAAATCTGCGCCAAGATTGATCCGCGACCGTACCAGAGCATCGTCGATCAAGGGAAAGCCAATCTCGCCGTCGCGAAAGCTCAGCTGGAGAAGGACCAGGCGGCGTTCACCTACTCCAAGGCCAATCTTGGCCGCCTCGCTACGCTCGTCCAGACCAGCGCGGTGTCGAAAGATGCCTACGACAACGCGCAGAACGCGTACGATCAGGCTCTGGCCCAAATTACATTTGACCAAGCCACCATCCAGCAGCGCCAAGCCGTGCTCGACGCAGCACAGGTCAATCTCGACTACACCAACATCATCTCGCCGGTCGATGGCACGGTGGTATCTCGCGCCGTAACGATGGGGCAGACCGTCGCGGCGAGTTTCCAGACGCCCACCTTGTTCCTGATTGCGACCGACCTCACTAAGATGCAGGTGGACGCCAACGTCAGCGAAAGCGACATTGGCGGCATCAAGAATGGCAACAAGGCGACGTTTACCGTCGACGCCTATCCCAAACGCCTGTTCGAGGGAACGGTGACTCAGGTCCGCCAGTCCCCGCAGACGGTGCAGAACGTCATCACTTACGATGTTGTCGTCAGTGTCGACAACTCCGATCTGGCGCTCAAACCGGGCCTGACGGCGGCGACAAGGATCGTCGTCGATCAGCGCAGCGACGTGCTCCGCGTTCCGAACCAGGCATTGCGTTACATCCCGACCGGAACCGCTCTTGGCGACACCAAGCAAACGCGCGTTTGGGTGCTCCGCAATGGGACGCCGACGCCGGTTCAAGTGATGTCCGGGCTCGACGACGACGACTTTGCCCAGATTGTGCAAGGCGATCTCAAAGTCGACGGCAAAGTGATCGTCGCGGAGCAGCGGAATTCGGCGAACGGGCGCGCCAGCGTGCCGTCACCACGATTTTAGTGCCGCCGATCCGAAGCAGACGTAAACGAGATTGACGCAGCATGACGGAGCCGGTCATCAGGATCGAAGGGGTGTCGCGGACATATCATGTCGGCGATATCGATGTTCATGCCCTTCGCGACGTCAGCCTGATCGTCGAACACGGCGAGTTCATCGCCATCATGGGCGCGTCCGGATCAGGCAAGTCGACGCTGATGTCGATCCTCGGTTGTCTCGACCGCCCCACGGGCGGCCATTACTGGTTCGATGGCATCGACGTCGCGCAGCTTGCGGAGCCGGATCTGGCCGGCCTTCGCAGCGAACGGCTTGGGTTCGTATTCCAGAGCTTCAATCTGTTGCCGCGCACCAGCGCCATCGACAATGTCGCGCTGCCTCTGTTGTACGCGATGTCCGGCCTCGGCCATGCGAATGTGCGCTATGAGCGCGCGCGGGCGGTTCTAGACAAGCTGGGGCTGCGCGATCGGGAGCGCAACACGCCAGGCCAGCTTTCCGGCGGGCAGCAGCAGCGGGTCGCAATCGCGCGAGCGTTGATCAATCAGCCGAGCCTGCTTCTGGCGGATGAGCCGACCGGAAATCTGGATACCCGCAACTCCAACGACATCATGCAGACGCTCAGCTCGCTCAATCGCGAACAGGGCGTGACCATCATCGTGGTCACGCATGAGCCCGATGTCGCGGCCTTTGCGGATCGCGTGCTGACCATGCGCGACGGCCAGATCATCTCGGATGTGAAGAACGCAAAACGCGACAAGGCGTCCCGGCCGTCGGCGGAGGCGATGGGAAATTTGGTCCAGACCAGGGAACCGCGCGCGTTTGTTGCAACGTCGGGCGCGTCATTGCCGTTTGCCTGGATGGTGATGACGGCGGCTGCCGAGGCAATCTGGCGCAACAAAATGCGCTCGGCGCTGACGATGCTCGGGGTCTTTATCGGCGTCGCCGCGTTGATCGTCATGGTGTCGGTCGGCCAGGGCGCCAACGAGGCGGTCCGGAAGGAGATCGCCAGGCTCGGGACCAACCTCGTGGTCATTCTGCCCGGCGCGGCCACCAGTGGAGGCGCCCGCGGCGGCTCCGGTAGCGCGTCAACGCTGACCATTGCCGACGTCCAGGCCATTCGGCGGGAGGCGCCCGCCGCAGGCGAAGTGAGCTACCTCATCCGCCAGTCGGGGCTGATCCGCTTTGCGAGCCAGAACTGGACCACCGGCATCCAGGGCGTCAGCTCCAACTATCCGCCGATGACCAACTGGCAGATCGCGGCCGGGCGGGCGATCACTCCGGAGGATGAGCGAAGCGCGGCGCTCGTTGCCGTCCTCGGTGAGACCGTGCGCCGACAGCTGTTCGGCACCTTCGAGAATCCGATTGGCGCGATGGTGCAGGCCAAGGGCGTGTCGTTGCGGGTGGTCGGAATTCTCGACTCGAAGGGACAGACATCCTTCGGCCAGGACCAGGACGACCTGATCATGGTTCCGTTCACGACGGCGGAGCGCAAGATCATCGGCGTTGCGGCGCCGAGCCAGCAGCAAACCGCCATCAACTGGATTTATCCGACGCCGCCGAATCCCTACGGGCTGCAGCCGCGCATGATCGGGTTTGTGAATCAGATCTACGTGCAGGCGGTGGATCAGACCGTCATCCAGGCTGCGATCAGCCAGGCGACCGACATCCTCGCACGTCGTCACCGCATCCGGCCCGGCACGACAAACGATTTTTCCGTACGAAACCTCAGTCAGATCGCGCAGACCGCGGAGGGCAGCAGCCGTATCATGGCGCTGCTTCTGGCCGCGGTGGCATCGATATCGCTTGTCGTCGGCGGAATCGGTATCATGAACATCCTGCTCGTCTCCGTGACCGAGCGGACTCGGGAGATCGGACTGCGGATGGCGATCGGCGCCCGAAGACTGCATGTTCTGCTGCAGTTTCTTGCCGAGGCAATCTTCATCAGCGTCAGCGGCGGCGTCGTGGGAATTGTCACAGGGGCGGTATTGTCCCTGGCCGTTTCTGCCGTCACCGGCTGGCCGGCCCCGATATCGCTGGCCGCGATTGCCGGAGGGTTCCTGTTCTCGGCAGCCGTTGGCATATTCTTCGGCTACTACCCCGCGCGAACGGCCGCCCGGCTCGATCCCATTGAAGCGCTGCGTTACGAGTAGGGCGGGGCGCTTGCCCGTTTTCGAAAGCGGGGCAACGAGCGATCTGTCGGCAAAGTTGCCAGGCTGGCCTCCTGCCGTGGCGCGCCTCAGTTAAAGCTGAGCAACTTGAACAGCGGCGTCAGGTAGCTGAGCTCCTGGCCCGAGGTCGCTGTGGTGCGGCTGATGAAATCGAAGATCTTGCCGTCCTGCAGGCCGTAATTGGCGAGCCGCCGGACCTGGCGATTCTTGTCGAAATAGATCGCGATCACGCGCTGGTCGACGACCTTCAGGTTCATGAAGGCCACCGGGCGATCGGCGCGCTGGGAAATGTAATAAAAGACCTCGCCGTTCAGGGTGGCCACCGTCGAGGGCGTTCCCATGACGATCAGCACCTGATCCTGGCTCGCGCCGATCGGGATCTGTTCCAGCGCGCCCGGCGGCAGGATATAGCCCTTCTGGAACTGCTCGCCGGTGCAGGCGCCGAGCACCGCGCAAACCAGCGCAACCACGGCTGCGGCGCGAAAGCCGCGCCAGCGTGCGCCCGTGCCGCGAGGATGCGGAGAGGCGAAAGTTTGACTTGTCTCGATCATTGCGGAGCTGGTACCGGGCGAAGGGGCGGATTGCAACAGGCATCCACCTCGGTCATTGGGCGGAACCTAAAATGCGTTGGCCATTCAATCACTTCAGGAATCCCCGCACGTGCCCACCCGATACCATCGAGACCATCTATGGCATGATCGTGGCGCAGGCGCGAGATCCCTTGTTTTATAGCCACTTGGGTATCCCGGATACGGTTGACGGCCGTTTTGACCTCCTGGTGCTGCATTTGTGGATCGTGCTGCGACGCCTGCGGCAGGGCAATGGCGGGAAGGAGCGGGCCCAGGCGCTATTCGACCGGTTTTGCGAGGATATGGACGACAATTTGCGGGAAATGGGGGTCGGCGATCTCGCTGTCCCGAAGCGCATGCAGGCATTTGGCGAGGCCTTCTACGGCCGGGCTGCCGCCTACGATCTGGCGTTGTCCATTGGCCCAGGGAACGACAACGACCAAGGGCCGCTGGCGCAGGCGATCTGCAGGAATATCTTGGATGGAGTGGGGCTCGACAACGCGCGGCGGCTTGCAGCCTATGCGCAAGCGACCGCGGCAGGCCTGGATCGTCTGGACGATGCGGCCTTGCTCGGCGCGTCCTGGAGATTCCCTCCGCCGCTTGAGGAGAAACGTCCGCAGTGACCGAAAACATCGCAAACCGCGCCGATCCCTGGCGTTCGCCCGTCACGGTCGCCCAGATCCCCGACACCGGACTGCATCGCGAGATCGAGGCTGACCGCGCCGCGCGCGAGGCATTAGCGGAAATTGCGGGCTTGCGCGAGATTCTCTCGGCGCGTGCGTCGTTCGATGTGATTGCGAAGAGCGGGGGCCGAGTCCAAGTCGTGGGCCAGGTCCGCGCGCGGATCGGGCAGACCTGCGTGGTTACCCTCGATCCGTTGGAGACCGAAATCGACGAGACGATCGACCTCGAATTCGCGCCGCCGGAACAGATTCCGAACCTTGCCGATCTGGTGGATGTAGCCGAGGAGGGCGAAGTTGACATTCCCGACCCGCCGGAGCCGATCGTGGGCGGCGTGATCGATCTTGGGCGGATCGCGACAGATGCGCTGTTTCTGGCCATCGACCCCTATCCGCGCAAACCCGGCGTCGTGTTCGAACCGAAGTTCGAGGCGGCCGATCCCGAGGATCATCCGTTTGCTGCGCTGAAGGCGCTCAAGCGCGATGCGGAGGCGCCTGATCGCAGCAAGCCCAAGGGAAATAAGGGGAAGTAGGCGTGGAAATGAGGGGCAGAGGCGGGAGCGTCCCGCATGCCCGCTGGCCGGATCGCGCCCTGCTTGGCAGTTCTTGTCTAAATTATTGGATTATCTGATTTATCGAGCCTGCTCGGCACCGCGGCCGGATTGCATCCCTCGCCAAAAACGAGTGCCGCTTTCGGTCTGAAGTTCCTGATTGAGGTTGCCCGCATGACGCTGGAAATTCAAGTCGGCGGCACCGATGTCAAGAGGTTGTGTCGCAGCCCGGAAACGCTATTGTCGCGCCCCGGTCCGGGCGCAGGGACGCGCCTGGCCAAATCGCGGCCTGGCGCGGCGACATCCAGCGCAATCGCGACCGCGCTAGTGGTCCGATTCTAGTATTCGCATTCCGTTTCGGCGCGTACTTTTGCGAATGTTGGAATCCAAGGACCAGTGGCAAATATTGATTTCTCGTAGAGTCCTGGATTTGACATTCGGCTCGCGAGCCCCTGGTTAGCTGGGTAGCGAATGTCAAATCCACTCCACTAGATCAGGTTTCCGGGACGTTCATGCCTCAGAAGGTTCGAATCGCGCTTGACGCCATGGGTGGCGATGTCGGCGCATCGGTTGTCATTCACGGTGCGGCAATCTCATTGAGCCGGCATCCCGATGCCGAATTTCTCCTGTTCGGCGACAGCGCGCAGATCGAGGCCCAGCTTGCCCAGCACCCGGCGTTGAAGGCGGCCTCGCGCGTCATCCATACCGACGTCACCGTCAGCAATGACGACAAGCCGAGCCAGGCGGTGCGGCGCGGCCGCAAGCGCTCTTCGATGTGGCTGGCGATCGAGGCCGTCAAAAAGGGCGAGGCGGGGGTCGCAATCTCCGCCGGCAACACCGGCGCGCTGGTTGCCATGTCGCGCCTCTGCCTGCGCAGGCTGCCGGGGATTGACCGCCCGGCGCTCGCGGCGGTCTGGCCGACGATGCGAGGTCGTTCGGTCGTGCTCGATCTCGGCGCCACCATCGGCGGGGATGCGCATCATCTGGTGGCGCTGGCGGTGATGGGCAGCGCGATGGCGAGCGTGCGTTTTGGCCTGGAGCGGCCAACCGTTGGACTGCTCAACATCGGCGTCGAGGAGATGAAGGGCCACGAGGAGATTCGCGAAGCTGCCGCATTGCTGCGCGCGATGAACCTGCCGCAGCTCGATTATACCGGCTTTGTCGAGGGCGACGGCATCCACAAGGGCGCCGCCGATGTCATCGTCACCGAAGGCTTCAGCGGCAACATCGCGCTCAAGGCCACCGAGGGAACCGCGCGTCAGTTCGCCCAGGCGCTGCGTGGCGCGCTGACCAGTTCCTGGCGCTCGCGGATCGGATATCTGTTCGCCCGCAATGCCCTCGGGGTGCTGCGCGACACCATGGATCCCGGCAAGTCCAACGGCAGCGTGCTGCTCGGGCTGAACGGTATCGTAGTGAAGAGCCATGGTGGCACCGATGCCGAGGGCTTTGCCAATGCCGTCCATGTTGGCTATGAACTCGTCCGCTACGATCTCCTGATCAAGATCAATCAAATGCTCAATCGCGATGGCGGGGCGCTGTTTCCGGCGCCGGCCGCGCAGGAGGCTGTCTCGTGACGTTACGTTCGGTGGTGCTCGGCTGCGGCTCCTACCTGCCGCGGCAGATTTTGACCAATGCCGAACTGGCGGCGCGAATCGAGACTTCCGACGAATGGATCGTGCAGCGGACCGGCATCAAGCAGCGCCATATCGCCGAAGACGGCGAATTCACCTCGCATTTGGCGATCAACGCCGCGCGCGCCGCGCTTGCCGATGCCGGCATCGATGCGCAGTCGATCGACCTGATCGTGCTCGCGACCTCGACGCCGGACAATACCTTTCCCGCTACCGCTGTCGCCGTGCAGAATGGGCTCGGCATCACCCATGGCGCGGCGTTCGACCTGCAGGCGGTCTGCTCCGGCTTCGTTTTCGCGCTGGCCACCGCCGACAACTTCCTGCGCTGCGGCGGCTACAAGCGGGCGCTGGTGATCGGTGCCGAAACCTTCTCGCGGATCCTCGACTGGAACGATCGCGGCACCTGCGTGCTGTTCGGCGACGGTGCCGGCGCCATCGTGCTCGAGGCGCAGTCGGCGTCGGGCCAATCGTCGGATCGCGGCGTGCTGACGACGCATCTGCGCTCGGACGGTCGTCACAAGTCCAAACTCTATGTCGACGGCGGCCCGTCCTCGACGCAGACGGTCGGGCACCTGCGGATGGAAGGCCGTGAGGTCTTCAAGCATGCGGTCGGCATGATCACCGACGTGATCGTGGACGCGTTCGACGCCACGGGGCTCAATGCCGACGACATCGATTGGTTCGTCCCGCACCAGGCCAACAAGCGAATCATCGACGCGTCCGCCCATAAGCTGCACATCGCGCCCAAAAAGGTGGTGTTGACGGTCGACCTGCATGGCAATACCTCGGCAGCGTCGATTCCGCTGGCGCTCGCGGTGGCGGTGCAGGACGGACGCATCAAAACCGGTGATTTGGTGCTGTTGGAGGCCATGGGCGGCGGATTCACCTGGGGTTCCGCCCTGGTCAGATGGTAAGTTTGCAAAGAAAAACCCCTTTATTGCAACGCACTGCGTGGATAGTCTTCACAGCGCTGTTGACCAAAGCCGGCTAACCTCATAATTTCAGACGCAAATTATTCGCCACGAGTTGGGGCAGGCGATGGCGGGATCTGGAAAAACGGTGACGCGGGTTGATTTGTGTGAGGCGGTCTACCAAAAGGTTGGACTGTCGCGAACGGAATCCTCGGCGTTTGTCGAATTGGTATTGAAAGAAATTACCGACTGCCTTGAGAAGGGCGAGACGGTCAAACTTTCATCCTTTGGTTCGTTCATGGTGCGCAAGAAAGGCCAGCGCATCGGGCGCAATCCGAAGACGGGCACCGAGGTACCGATCTCGCCGCGCCGTGTGATGGTGTTCAAGCCATCCGCCATTCTGAAGCAGCGGATCAATGGTCATGCTGCGAGCGGCAGCGTCAACGGCGAGGTCATCGAGACCGAGTAGTGCCGCCGATTTGAAGTTCGTGAACCAGACAGCGAGTTAGGCCCACGAACTTCAAACCGTAACAGGCGCCAGAGGCGTTTGCGCGGGAAGATCATGCTCAAACGAAATGACGGAGCGGAATGACTTTTCGAAGCAAGGTCCTTCCGATCCAGACGTTAAACGGATCATACGTCACAGGGATCGAAGGGAAGCGGGCATTTGGACAAGGCGCCGGATGCGTTCCGAACCATCAGTGAGGTTGCCGAGGATCTCGACATCCCCCAGCACGTGCTGCGGTTTTGGGAGACGCGCTTCGCGCAGATCAAGCCGATGAAGCGCAGCGGCGGCCGCCGCTACTACCGGCCCGACGATGTCGATCTGCTCAGAGGCATCCGCCGCCTGCTGTATGGCGAGGGCTATACCATCCGCGGGGTGCAGCGCATCCTCAAGGAACACGGCATCAAATCGGTGCAGGGGCTCGCCGACAGTTCCGCCGCAGTATCGTTCGGGGCGATCGAGGAGGCGATCGGCCAGAGCCTCCTGGAAGATGACAGCGAAGAGATATCGACTGCCGAATCAGATTCCGAGGACGGTGAGTACGAGGGCGCGGAGGACGCGGACGGGATCGATTTCCGCTTCGTGGAGGCGGAGGAGGACATCCTCGCCACCTTTCGCGGCAGCCCGTCTGCGCCCAAAGCCGCCGCACCCAAGCCGCTCGACCGCGAGCGGCTCGAAGGGGCGCTCAAGGACCTGATCACCTGCAAGCAGCTGCTCGACCGGGCGCTGAAGGACGGTTGATGGCCCGGACAACGGAACCGGCCATCTGACTGGCCTGAGGGCGTCGGCGCGCCTTGCGCGCCAGCCGGATCGAAGCTAAGGGAACGGCATCGGAGCGTGGCGCAGCCCGGTTAGCGCACTAGTCTGGGAGACTAGGGGTCGGAGGTTCAAATCCTCTCGCTCCGACCAAAAGATCACAATCTTTCCAATGCTTCCTTGATCGTGGTCTCGCTGGGCGAGATCACGAAATGGGAACATATCGGCACCGATTTGCTGGGTTCGGCGCGGAAAGTCCCGAAATATCCCCGAAGCGCGTTCCCGGCACGTTCGCGCCCGAGGTGCGGCCGTGAGCGCACGGGTTATCCCATTCCCCGCAAACCGCCGACGCGACCTGATCCATAGCATCGCCCGCCGCGTGTTCGAGCTGTCCCCGGAGGCCGGGGAAAAGCACATCCGCCGTTCGCTCGACGGACAGGCCACCGTTCTGCGCCGAAAGGGCGTCGAGGAGCCGCTGATCGCCCGCGATGCGGCCGGCTTGGAGGCGGCCGTTCGGGCGGCTATCTGGCTTGCCGTCGTGCGCCATGAGGAGGGCTAACGGTGGGGGGGGCATCGGCACAGCGCTCGGCCGCCCTGTTCGCGTGGCTCAACCGCGTCAAGCGGGACGGCTCCCTTCCGGCGAGCGCCTTCAAGGTCGCCTTTGAACTTGGCCAATGGATCAATGGGGAGATCTTCGAACGAGAGGCCGCTCTTGTGGCTTGGCCATCACTGGAGACCCTGGGTGCCGCGATTGGCATGAGCGAGCGTACCGCGCGCGACATGGTCAAGCGCCTGCAGCTTCGCGGTCACCTCAGTATCAAGGTCGGGCACGGACCCGGTCATGCCAGCCGCTATACCCTTTCATGGGAAAACCGGCAGTCTGCTGCCGCTTCATCGGAGGAGGAAGCCGGCAGCCGGCTGCCGCTTTCGGATGAACAAAACCGGAAGCCAGCTTCGGGAAAACAGGCAGGATTCGACACGGAATCCGGCAGCCGGCTGCCGACTAACCATTTACAACCATCTCCTAACCATGGTGAGTGTGCGCGCGCGACGCTGCTGCCTGATGATTTTCAATTGAAGGAAGAAGGCTATGGACGCGCGATTAATCGACTTGGCAGTAGGGAGGCCGTCGATCGCTCGATGGAGCGCTTCGCCAATCACTTCCGGCATGTCGATGGTCCCAAATCGAGAAGCCGAAATTGGCAGGCTCGAGCGCTAAACTGGATCGACGACGATGCTGCCAAAATGCCGGCGAACAAGTCCGTAGTTATAGCGGCTAAGGGTCTCGCAACGAAGTTCGTGACCGATGAGAACGAGTTCGACGCGGTCCTGAAGACCTACGCGCAAACCGGCCACTGGACGAGGCACGTCGATGTTTACGGTCCGGATCCGACGTCGACAAATTGCAGAGTGCCTCAGCACCTCCTGGAGAAGTACGGCCTAGTAAGGGGCGCCGCGTGAGAATAGCCAAACATCAAAGCCCACGGCGCGTGCCGTACCTAGGCGGCACAGTCCGAGTAACGCACCTGATCGCGCTCCGAGTGACGAGCTACGCCGAAGCCAATTCAATATCGGCAGGTGTGAAGTAGCTCACACCTAGCATGGGACGCACAATATAGGATTTTTGGTAGAGGCCAGCCGTCACCGTCGGAAGTCATTTTTGCCAAAAGAGAGGACTGATCTTGACGGGCTACTTGACTTCCGTTCCACCCTCGCGAGAACGACGAACAAAACAAGAATAAAAAGAGGCGACCACCTACCCAGAGAGACGAAGCCATGGCTGGGATTGGCGATTCAGGTGCAAAGTTACCTGACGGAGGGCCACCGAAGGTCCTCCTCGAGCAGGCCCTTGCCGCCCCGGATGTGACCAACATAGTGCAAGCCTTGGCGTCTTGCCTGCAACGTCCCGACTACTCAGTCGTGCAACTGTTTCGCGACGCGGCCGACATCCGGGATCAGATCGGCAAAGCGGGCAAGGCCGTGGGGCCTATGCTGGCCAATTGGGCGAAGCTCGAGCGCACGATGGGAGAGTCCCTTGCACTCGCCTCGACGGCCTACGAAAAGTTCGTCGAGAGCACCGCCCATGCATTCTGCGAGATCAACGAAAAGGCGGTGATCCTGTCCGCCAACCAGAAGATGTTCGAGCTTTTGCCCGATTGCATCGGGCGCAGCCTGCCTGATTGCTTCGGCAAGAACGCGCAAGAGGTCCGCGAGTACTTGGCGTCTGGACAGCGGCGCCTGTATCAGCTGTCTCTCGATACCATGGGCCGCCTGCATCCGGTCCTCGCGGAATTCGGCACCTACGAGTCCGAGGGCCGCCGCGGCGGGTTCGCGCTGCTCGTCGACTTGAAACCGGTGGCCGAGGCCGAACACCGAGCCCTGGAGGCCGCACCCTACGGCATCTTGAAGGTAGACGCCCAGCACCGTGTGGTGGACGCCAACCAGGCCCTGCTCGACCTCGTCGGCGTATCGGCACAGGACGCGCTCGGGCGTGATCCGCGCGAATTCCTTGCTGACGAAGACAGTCGCACCATCGTGACGCAACAGTTCGAAGAACGGCGACAGGGCCGCGGCGGCTTATACCCGCTGACGCTGAAAACGAAAAAGGGCGGGCCGGTGCGCGCGCGCGTCACGAGCTACCCGTCCTACGACGCTGCCGGTCAGTTCGCCGGAGTGCTCGCCTCTATCGTTCCCATCGAGGCCGAGCTCGCGAGCAATGAGCTAGCGCGCCTGGTCGCGACGGAGACCCACTACGAGCGTCTGTTCGACGGTATGATCGAGATCGTCCGGCCGTTCGTAACCTTCAATTGGGCGGATCTGTCGCTATACACCGAGGACCGCGACTTCGTGCTGTCGGTCTGTCGTTATCCTGACCCGCAACGTGATGGCGCGAACAAGCCTAAGACCAACGAACCGGAGAGCGCGCGCCCCTATGGCATGCGCTGGTTTGAGGTGAAGCCCGCCTATCGGCGGTGGATCGACCAGGAATGCCCCTGCTTCCCCGACCTCAAGGCCTTTCTTGAGGAAACAGCTGACGGTCGAAAGCTGCTGCAAGAAGATGAAGACATGCAGCGGGCGGTCGATGAAGGGCGCCGGGCCGTCATCGCCTTCCCGATTCGCGGTCAAGCCCGAGGCAAAGAACAAATCATCGGCGCCTTATCGCTTCAGTCCAAACACGCCGGCATCTACAATGCGGATACCATGGCTGTGCTCAAGAGCCTCGCTCTGGAGCAGCCCCTTCAGGCGATTTTCATTGCGCGGGAACAGGCCGAAAGCAAATTCAAGTCCGATCTGCTGGAAAAGGTGGCTGCCACCACCGATCTCGCCGGTATCGCGAACCTCATTGTGTGCGAGATCGTGCGCTTCTATCACTTTCAGAACGTCTCGATATTCAAGGTCAATGAAGTGCGCGGTTATTTCAGTCTTCTGGCGCAACAACGGGGCCCGCAGGGCGGCACGCCCATCCCGCAGGACTACCGTCAGTCGCTAGCGGAAGGCCTGCTAGGGCTCTGCTACCAAGACGACAGGGTCGTCAACCTCCGCGATCGCAATGACAAGAAGAACAAGGAAGCCAAGGTCTACAAGAAGGTATCCGAAACAACGGTCTCGGAACTGTGCATTCCGATCAAATTGCGAAAGCGGCTTCTGTGGATACTCAATCTCGAGGATCCGCGGCGCAACGCCTTCTACACGCCGGAAATCACCACCTTGCAGGAGATCGTTGGCAAGATTGGCGCGCTGATCGATCATTTGTTCGAGGGCAACGTCCTTCGGGAGGTGCTGCAGGCCTTCCCGGAAGCCGTGCTGATCGCCAAGACGGACGGCAATGTACTTCTCGGCAACGACAACGCTGCGTCGCTGCTCGGTGTCGACGACACGTTCGAGGGGCTCAATCTCCGCCGGTTCCTGTCCGAGGACGATTACAAGAGCGCCGTCAGCGACCAGAACGCACCCGAGTGGATGACGAGCGTGACCGGAGCGGACAAGCGCAAGACGCCTGTTCTCATGTCAAAATTCCTGCTGTCGGAGGAATACGACCACGTGATCATTGTCCTAAAGGACGTGAGCGAGTTGCAGTGGAGAACCGACCTGCAGCGGGTCACGGCGGCGCTGTCCGAAGCGTCGGCGCAGGTGCGCGTTCCGCTGTCACTGGTGTCGAGCTTTGTCCAGCAGATCGGCCGCAAACCTGAGTTCAAAGACTTGGCGAGCAGGGCGCTGATCCAGCTCCATCGTGTGGAGCTCACCTATGACCGCGTATTCGGATCCTACGACGCCGGGCAACTGCCGTCGGCGCAACGGATCACGATCAATATCAAGCAAGCCATCGGCGATATCATGGAGAAACTGCCCGAGAGCGACCGCGCGACGATCCGTGTGATCTCTAGCAAAGAAGCAGCTACGGTCCGCGCCGATCCCTATCGCGTTGTCTTCGCCCTCGAGTCCATGCTCACCTACCTTCTGCGGGCACGCGCCAGCGCGTCTGCGATCACTGTCGAAGTGCGGCGTACGAACGACAAGATCGAAGTCGTGATGACCGGCCCAGTGGAGAGGACGGACGTAAAGGGCGCGCTCGAGGAGATCGTCGAAGCGACCCGGATGGATATCGCGCTTGGCGAACCTTTGCTCGAGCGCATTGCCGCCGAATGTGGCGGCAGCTTCTCTCGGCAACGAGAACGCGACAAAGGCAGCTATGAACAGCTGTCGATTCAAATGAGGCGAAGCCGCACCTGACACCGTGAGAATGCGAAATGGCCTGGACGATCATCGTGGCGAGCGGCGAGGCGGCGCAGCGGGCCCTGCTTGCGGATGTAGCCGGCGAGATCGCGGCGAAAATCGATCCTTCGTACCCGCCCGGGGTTGATGCGGCGCCATCGGTCGAGGACGTACGGATGCTGCGTGAGAGCTCGCGCGACCCGCAGCGCGAGCTCATCATCATCACGGCATCACTGCCCGAAACTACGTCGAGCCCGAACCTGAAGGAATTTCCCGGCTTCAATTTCGTCGCGGATCTCCAGAACGGCTCTTCTCCCCCGGCTTGTATTCTCGTGTCCGAGGATGGGGATCATCGCCAGGCCGTCGATCGGATGCCACGATGCCGCTTCTTGCCGGTCGGCACGAGTACGTCCTACGCCGACGATTGCTTCAAGTTTGCGAGCGAACTCGGCGCCTTCCCCGCCGCCGCCAAACAGCATGCGCAAGATGGTGCGCAGATCCCGTATTCGCTGGTCGACGTGTTCCTTCGCGACAAGGCGACACTCTCTACCGTCGCGTTGGACGTCACCTATCCGAAACGCGAGAGGAATCCGGATCAGAAGAATCTCGGCCTCAAGCAAGCCCCGATGAACAAGATCTTGAGCGCTTCGCGCAGGCTTTCGGATAGTCTGCCCAAGGCGCTCGAAACATCGGACAGCTATTCGGGCTGGCAAGTCGCGTATCGCCAGCTGGGCGAATGTGTTCACAAGTTCCTGTTTACGCCGCTTTTGCGCGGCTACTACGAGTATGCGCGTGGAGTGGCGGCCAACGATGTGAGGCTGAGATTCAATCTCGAGCCCGGCGTCAGCGACGGCTTGTGGGAAGCGATTTGTGATCCCAACTCAAACGAATTCTTGATGGTGCAGTCGACGATCTCGCGCAGAGACAGCGGTGCTTCCAATCGGTTCGCGTCCCGCAGCGCGAGCGCAGTCGGCACCCTGAACGTGCTTGTCATCGGATCTCCCGTGGCCGCGGGCTCGATTCCGGAAGGTCTCGATGGCCCGCTCTGGAAAAAAAACTTCGCCTCCCACCCGCTGAAAACATTGTCTCACATCGGAAAAGATATTGCGGTCTTAACGGAATTGGCTGAGACGGCCGGCATGCCGGCTTCAAATGCGGCAGGAATTCACGTCGACGTGCTCCGCGGAGACGACATCGCCAGCCTCACCCGCCAAGGAAAGGTGTGGTCTTTGGCGGATCTCGTCAAAAAAGAGTTGACCGACAAGCCCAGGGAGTACGACGTCATCCACTTTGTCGGTTACGCGGTGTTCGCTCCCAGCACGAGCAAGAAAGGGGCGTCTGCCAAGCCCAAGAAAAGCGAAGCCAATTCCAGCCAAGGTTATCTAATCTTTTCAGGCTATCCGAGGCCGCGCGTGGTTCCCATCGCGACCGTCGCCAAATGGGTCAAGGCCACCACCGTTGAGCTTGTTTACTTGAGCTGTTGTCGCAGCAGTTCGGGGCGCGCCGCCGCCGAATTCGCTCACAATGACGTGCGGATGACGATCGGGTTCAATTGGGATCTCGACGACGAAAGGACTGACCGTTTCACCGGCATATTTTACGAGGAATTGCTCAAAAGCGGGCTCAAAGTGTGCTCGGCTATTCGCGCCGCGCGCGAAAGAGTCAAGGAGTCCGATGACCAACATCCGATCTGGGCATCGTCCGTGCTGTTCGCCCAGCCGTCGAAGTGGCCCGATGTCGAAGGCGTGCTCCGGCCGCCAAATCGCAAACGCGTGCAATCGCCGCTGCTGACACCGCCCGGTCAAACCCGACCGAGGACTGACAAGAAGCCTTCAATAGACCTGCCAATGGAGCCGCCGATGGCGCTCTCGTATAAGGATAAGGCGACGCTCACGAAACTATTGGCAAAATGGGCTCTCCGTTCCGGGCTAGATAGCGATGCGTACTTCAAGTACCTCATCACGCGATCGGACTTCGACGAGGATTTGCGACTTGGCGGCAGCGGAGGCTACCAGGGAATCATCAATGTCGATGCCGAGCGGATCGTGGATTGGGCGATCGGCGTCGGCACCAATCCCAGGGACCGAAACCAGGCGCTCGGTACCATACTACTTCCACTGCTAGGTGACGACATCGGCCTCGAACATCGAACTTTCGTCGCTGGCCTGATCGTCGCTTACGGCCTCGTGCAATCGGGTTCGGAAATCGATGAGCTGCGTGCGCGCTACCAGATTCCCGAGCGCCCTGTCCTAGGCGAGCCCGTCAACCTTGGACCCCGGGTCGACTGGGCAACTGAGACTCTGGAACTGCAAAACTGGTTCGCGCCGGATCCAGATTGGCTAGATGTCGGCGCGATCGTGACGGCAGCCAAGCGCGCGCGATCGGTTTGTCGGGTTGAGGTCGGTGAGACCAGCGCGAAGGGCACCGGCATGCTGATCGGCACGGATCTCGTGCTCACCAACTATCACGTGCTGGCCGGCGACCTAGACGCTGATCCGAGGGTCCTTGAGCAAAGGGCGCTCGGCACGACCCTGCGCTTCGGGGCATTCGCGTCAGAGGTGACGGACAGTGCAAATGGCCAAGAGGTCGGCCTCGTCAGCGCGACGCCCGTCGTGGCCTCCAGCAAGGACCATGATTTCGTGCTCCTGCGCGCCGCTGGCTCCATAAGTCAGGCCATCAACGTCGATCCGTTTGCTCTGCTTGGCGACCTGCCAAAGACAAAGGAGGCCCTCAACGTGCTGCAGCATCCGGAAGGCGGCCCGATGAAGCTTGCGCTGAGCGCTAGCGGCGTCACGTGGGTCGACCCCAGCGGAGTCAAGGTGCAGTACACGACCAAGGTCGCCAAGGGATCGAGCGGGTCGCCCTGCTTCGATCGGAAATGGAATTTGATCGCCTTGCATCACGCCGGCTCCAGGTCGCTAGGCGAGGGCATCCTGATGGCGTCGATCTTTGACCAGATCCGACGATACCTTAATTAACGACGAACGCGAGCACGGGGACCATCATGCCAAGACGGATTCGAGAAATGACGCTTCAATCGACGGCCGAAGCCGGATCGGTCGGCGGGGCGGACAAGTATTTCGACAAGGTGGTAAAATACGTCCCGGCCGATGTAGTCGCCGCGTGGACGGCGGCGGTCGCTGTCATCAAGGGAACGGTCGGCATCCCGACTATGTGGGTCCTGCTGATCTGTCTGATTGTCGGCCTCGGCGCGACCTATCGCTGGACGCTGCGGCAGACGGCCGAAGAAAATCAGCCGCCGGCGACCAAGCAAGCTATCATCGCCAGCGTCGCGTTCCTGGTCTGGGTTTTGGCACTCGGCGACCTCAACGACGCACTTGCTGGCATTAAACTCGGGGACACTGCCTTCTGGAACGCCGCCTATGGCAAATTGATCCTGATCGGCTTCACGCTAGTCTCGGGCAGATTGTGAGCATCATCATGCTGAAGGACCGCATCGGGTGAATTGAAGGTCACTTGCGAACAGGCCCGGCTTGGCGCTGAGAGGGCTCAGGATGCGATTGAACGTGCCGGCCCGACTATCAACAACAGCCAGGCTCTTAAGACACGAAATCAATGAGTGCTTGGCTGTTTCAGTCACAGCCACTCCCTCCATGCCAATATCAACAAATCAGAATACCGCCGGAATATTGTTCACTACCGGCTTCAGCGGAAGATATCCTTCGCGAGTGGGGGGCGAAGACCCCTCGCTTCACCCTCCCGTGCACTCGGTCGGCTTGGCGCCCTGGCCAGCGAGCCGGCGGATTCGATCCTGACGTAGGAGGACTTGTGGTCCACCAGTGTAGTGGACGATGAGGGGCCGTCAGAGACGGCGGCGATTTCAACGGTTGTCCCAGTGCCAACCGATGGCGAACGCCACCGGAGGGACTTAGTATCCGGGCCGCCGAGACGGAGTTGTTCACGCCGATTTTGTGTTTTCGTTAGGCTGTTGCTGTTTCAGAGTCGTTCGACTGTTCCGAGACACAGGCGGGACAGTGAGTGAGACGCATGAAGCCGTTCCGGCCGATAACCTGCTCTTGTTGAGCAATGCGCTTATTTTGCAGGCGAGTAGTCGGTGTCTCAGGCAGGATGCATAGTGGCCGCCTATAGGGAAGGGCGTTGCCTTTGCTGTCTCACTTCAGCTTACGGATTTGATTCAGGCAGTGAGACAGTGAAACACCAAGCCTTCCGAACGAAAGCGCTGCGCCAAGACAACCGCCTTAAGTTGCGGATTCCCAGTTCGGAAGCGGTCCCGAAGCCGTTCCCCCCAAGTACCGAACTCTACCCCTACCGACACCGAAGCGAGCATGGTCAGGATCCGTGGCCGAGATCTAATCCAAAAAAGTCCCATCCTTCTCGTCCGGCTCGAGTTCAACACCGCATACTTCGCTGATAGCTAACTCGAAGGCGAGATCAATCCCATTGCGGACAAGCATCAGCCGGCTCCCGACGCGCTTCAATTCATAACGCCGGAATGCTCTGTTGCGTTGCTTGCTTAACAGCGCGGCAAGTTTGCTAAAATCTTCCTCCAAATCAGCCGTTCCCATTATCGCTCATCAATTATTCTCCCCCGATCCGAACATCGGCGGGGATCATCCTGGCCTTAGTCACATTCATCTCTCTGGCGGCTCGTTATCGGATTGATCATCAACGTCAGCACGCGAATAGAACCAGCTCCGATGGAGGTCCGCCGTCGCTAGATCGCCTCTAATCAACATGCAATTATCTCGATCACCCGGGGCAACCACCGAATAGGCAACGGGTTCATCACGCATCGTGACGATGTACTTTCCCGTGGTTCCGTCAAACGACCATGAACCGTCGGCGCTGGCGTGATCAGGCTCTTCTATTCGGGCGAAGTGATTTTCCGAAAGCGATAGACGTCGTTTTCCGTCAAAAGAGACCATGAAAGAGCAACTTGATATTGCATCCCAGCCAGGGATGGCCGGCGGAGCTTCCCGCTGCCTGAAAACCACATTGAATGACGTGCAAAGAAGGATGAGGCCTAAGCCTCCGTAAATTACTTTCCCGCTCAGGTTTTTCGTTGGACTAATTCTTGGAGCGCGGCTAGACGCTGGGTTTGGGGTGTCGCTCTGCTCGGTTGGCGCCGCATCTTGAAATTCGGTTCGCAGGTGGGCTCGCGACATCCCGGCGATCTCGTCATCGCACCGTTTCAGCGCCTCGATTTCGGTTTGCTCGGCTGGCGCTGCCCCAGCGCTGGGGGAGGGCTCCGGTCCCGTTGGGATAGCGCTACTCCTCTCCGGGGGTCGTTCTCCCCCGGCTCCGGGTTTCGGCGATGTTTGCACGGTTGCCGCATCGTCCGCCGCCTGCTCGGGCAGATCGATCTTCATCGCGTCCCGGAATTCGCGCCGCCGCTGGGCGGGAGTCATTGAAGCTATCTCCGCGTCACTCCAACCGTAGCGCTTCAGACCTCCGATTTCGACCTCTTCGGTCGTTGCGGCAGCGTCAATCAATTTTCGGCTAAAATCATTCATTAGGCGATACACCACCACCCGTAGCCCAAGGATACCAGACGCGTTCAATCCGAAGCAAGTCGATTCGGAACGATCGTTCCTAGAAAGATCGTTCCTGCGGCTGTGCCATCACCTCATGGATCTGAAAGAGGTTTTGGCGATAAATTTGCGTCGAGAGCGCCATGCCCAGAATCTGACGCAAGAGGAATTGGCCGACCGAGCAGGTCTGAGCACTCGCTATTTAGGTTCTGTTGAACGAGCGGCCGTATCGGCAAGCGTGACGGTCTTGGGCCACCTTGCGCGCGCCTTATCGGTTAGCCCTTGTGATCTGATACACCAGCCGCAGAGGAAGAAGCGCACTGGTTGAGCTTGTGAGCTGTAGCCGTTGATCTGCGGATGTTCGGTCGTTCTGATGCCCTTGAGCGGGTTTTGGCCTTCCTGTCTCAGTTCAACTAACCGAATTGATTCGGTACATGAGACAGTGGAACAACAGCCTGCCAGCTTGGAGCAAACGCCGCGCTAAGCGGCCGCGATCGTTGCGGTGCTTTAGCTCGGAATCGAACCGAACCCGTTCCCTGCCGGCACCCCAACCCATTCCCCACTGGGGAAAGAAACCGGGTTGCGCGTTCGCGATCAGCTGCAGGCTTCGGCGGCGTACCGCTCACCGGCAGGATTCCAGAATCTAGCCGGCGATCGAGGCGTAGACCGGCGTGTTTCAATTCGAAATTGCTGTCTCGATTCGGTCTGTGAGACAGCGAGACCTAGAGCCGGGTCAATTGGCGCAGTTGACGCACCAGCCACATTCGCAGTCCGGATAGTGGTTGAAGCGGGTTAACGATCGCCACGCTTTGTCGGTAGGCCGTCCGATATTGCCTGTACTCAGGAGTCTGGTCCAGTCCCGGAATTTACGAGAGGCGTTTGCGCCTTCCTGATGGGCGCCACGCGCGACCACTTTTCGCGGACCGCGCATGTTGTGCTATTTCTAGTTTTTCTCTTCGCCCGAGTCATGCTATCCAGGAGCCATGGCCTATTCTCGTTCACACCACTCGATATGTCGTCCCTGACTTTCGCCGAGGCAGCACGGGTGAGCGGGAGGGTTTTATAATCCCTTAGGCTGCGGACGGCTGTTCACGGGTCGGGTTCGAGTCCCACGCCCCGGACCATCAGCGCGCGTGCTCGTACAAATCGCCGCGTCGAAAGGGGATATCGTGCTCAAGATGCCGCTGTTCGACGACCGAATTCACCAGGCGCTGGAAGGCTGCTAGCGATTCCTTCGCGCACGTAGCGAACCTCTTCCCCACCAGTAACGGCCTCGTTTCCAGCTACCACCGTACCAAGGGAGAGTGCTCGGAATTTTGCGCGGTCGATGTTTCGCAGCTGCGAATCCCCGTTCGGTCGTGGTTGGAGGCTGATTTTGTGCATTTCGTCCGTCACATTTGATCATCCGGCCTGTCTCGACGATGCATGTGGCACCGCCGAAGAGACTATGCTCGTCTCAACCAAGGCTCGGTTTGGGAGGAATTGGAAGCGGGATAGTCTTGTACCGCGGTTGGCCAAGCCAGCGGAGCCGACGCCTGCGCCGCCACCTAGGCCATCGAAGAGTTTGAAGGTTGGCTGTCAAATGTGAGTTGTCCGGCGCTGGCAAATAGTGTGTATACTCAATGCACTAAACTGAAAGTAGTCCTCCCTGGACCCCCTGATGCCAATGGCACGTTCTGTCCGGCACGGCCGCTTTGGAGCTTTTTTTCACATCCTAACTTCAGTTGCGCTATCATTTCCCGTTAGAGCTAGCTGATCACGCAGGTGACCGATGGTCGACAACCGAGCGCGTACAGATCCGGAATCGTACAATCCGATAGAGTTCATCCAGCTGGCGCCGCTCACCAAAGAGGGCATCAAGAGGGAAGCCCTCAAGGTTCTCGAGGCGGAAAGCGCCGTGCTAAAGGCTGCGAATTTCGCTCGCAATATCGGCAATGCTTCCGTTTCGCTTGAGCCTGAGCTGAAGGCGTTGGCCGGAGGGGTCGCCTTCCTTGCGAAGGATGTCGGCAATCTCATCGCCGACCTTTTGACCCTCGTTTCGAAGGCGACCGACGCAAGCCGCCAAGCTCCCTCGAGTAGTCCTCCGGACGAACACAAGCATGGCTCTTAGTCCATGCCCGATCCGGTCGCTCCATTGCTGACTACCTACGGTTCTGCGGCATACCGGGCGATGATGAAATTTCTGCCATCGGCAGATCCCGAGAGTGACGTACAGAGATACCTATATGGCCCTCTTGGCGATTACCCGCAGCGACGGGGAAAGCTGATCAGAGCCTCCCTGTGCATCGCCGCATCTTGCGCCCATAATGGGAAGATGGCCGATGCTCTCAACACTGCGGTCGCGATCGAGTTTCTGCACAACGCTACGCTCGTTCATGACGATTTCGAGGACGGCGCGCTGACCCGACGAGGGGATCGTGCGCTTCACGAGAAATATGGTGATGAGCTTGCGGTCAACGCGGGTGATGCGTTGTTCCTGCTGACCCTCCGACCGCTGCTCAAGAATTTCGATACCCTGGACATGTCATTGGCCGCAAGATTGCTCACGGAATTCGACTGGGCGGGATGGCAGACCGTTGAGGGTCAGGCTCGCGAGCTCGGCTGGTGCCACTACAACCGCCTGGATACGTCAGTCACCGACTATTTCACAATGGCAATGAAAAAGACCGCGTGGCTTGGCATGATCCTGCCGCTTCGCGCAGGCTCTCTGATTGCGACCGGCGGCGCCGTCGACCCCAATAGGTTTGTCGACTTTGGCTTTCATCTCGGCTGCCTCTACCAAATCGCCAATGACATTCGCAACCTCGTTGATCCGCAGCACCATGATCGTTCGGACATTCTTGAAGGTAAGCGCAGCTTGGTCCTGGTCCACGCGATCGGCAAATGTACATTGCGTGAAAAGGACGAGATCAATCAGATATTGCGGCGGCCACGACCGGAGCGCACTCAGGAAGACGCCCTCCGGATCCGCGACCTAATCGCGAAGTACGACTCCATCGAATTTGCGAGGTCGAGCGCCGAAGCGATGGCCGAAGCCGCGAGCGATGCGTTCGTTTCGACGTTCGGGCATCTTGGTCCTAGTCCCGACAAGGACTTCATCCTGGGTTTGATTGGCTATTTCAGATCACTGGCGGATATGCATTAGACTTTTCCGCGAAAAGGCCTGACGCAATGATTTCCGATACGCAAGTCGAAGTGAAAGGCTTCGTACCGCGTTGGTTGAGACAACGCCTCCGATCAGGCTGGGGAGAGCCGGATGCTCGAATTGAACCGATACGCGCGGCGGTATTGTTCGCCGATATCGTCGGTTTTAGCGCCCTGACGCGCGAGTTTTCTTCCAGAGGCGATGCTGGGCTGGAACAGCTCACGGTGGCCGTGAGTGATTATTTCGGGCGATTGTTCGACAACGTCACAGCCACCGGTGGCGACATCGAGAACACCTATGGCGACGGCTTTCTAGCCTTCTGGGTGGCAGACGAAACGGGAATCGTTCCCGCTGCGCGAAGTGCGTGGGCTTGCGCATCGGACCTCACCACGAATTTCGACCGCTTTCGCGTCGGCGCTGGATCAGAGTTCCGGTTGCGGGCGGCGGTTCTGGAGGGCCACGTATTCGCCGTCAAGGCAGGAGGCGCGGACGACCATTGGCTGTTCTTTCTGGCCGGCGATTGTCTCAGCGAAGTCAGCGGCCTTCTCTCCACCGCAGGTCCCGGGGGAATAGCGCTATCGTCCTCTATTCGCGAGGCACTCGGCGATGTGTCTTCGTTCCCGGTGGGAAGGCCGGCTGAGGCGCGCGTGAAACAACCCGAGCAGGCGACAGTTCTCGCCGGGTTGCCGAATTCCCAGATGCTGCCTTTCCTACCGCGCGCTATCAGGCGTATGAATAGCGGCGGGCTCACGGAAGGCTGGCTCGCAGAATTTCGATTGGCCTCGATTCTTTTCGTCCGGTTTCCGGAGCTCCATTGCCGCGGGGTCGGCGATCTGCAGGCGCTTCAAACAGTCGTCGCGAAGGTTCAAGGGATTGTCGACGATTACGACGGAGCGACCCTTCGTGTCTCAATGAACGACAAGGGGCCGTTCATACTTTGCGCTTTCGGGCTTCCCCAAAATGCGCACGAGGATGATCCGCAGCGAGCGGAAGCTGCTGCGTGGAAGCTCAACGCAGAATTCGCCAGGCAAGGTCTCGCTGCGCGGTGCACCGTCACCGAGGGCGTCACTTATTGTGGCATGATCGGTTGCGGCGCGCACTACAGTTACACGATCATGGGCGAGGCCGTGAATCGAGCCGCGAAGCTCGTTGCCGCATCGGACGAGGCCGACGTCATAATTGCCCTGCGAAGCGAACCCTTGCGGCCCGCGCCAATTTCGCTTCGGGAGCATGAGGGGCAATCGATTTCAACCTCACAGGAGGCGGCGAGGCTGATCGGTAGAGAGAGCGAGCTAAGCTGGCTCGCCGAGCGAATCGAAACGCTTGCAGCCGGGAGCGCCCACCGGGCGATCCTGATCACTGGAGAAGCCGGCATCGGCAAGTCAACCTTGCTACGGGAGATGACGCGACGTGCTGGCGGCGTTACGGTTCTCAGCAGTGCGGCAGACTCTCTCGTCGGCAGCACCACGCCTTACGCAATCTGGCGCAGGATCTTTGGCAATCTGTTCGCCAAAGATGGAGCCGCTGGTTCGGCCCAACTTACTGAAATGCTGCAGCGGCGGCTGGAGCTGCAGGGAGAGGACACCAGTCTCGTCGATCTCGCCGGCACTGTCCTTCCTCTTGCGCCAAGCGGCGCCGATGCCGGACGGTTTAGTCCCACCGATCGCGCCCGTCTCACACGCGCCGTGCTCGTTGCGCTCTTGAAGGACAGGTTATCAACCGACCGGGCCATTGTGTTGCTGGAGGACACGCACTGGATGGACGCGGCCTCGTGGGCCTTGACTGAGGAGCTTATCGGAAAGGTCCCACAGGCTCTCTTCATACTTGCGTTACGAACGGTGGATGACGTTGAACGGCACCTCGCTGCCGCGCTCTATGAGCGGCTTTCACTTCTGCCCATGACCGAGAAGGAGACGCGATCCATTCTGGCGCAGGCGCTGAATTGCCAGGGAATTACCTCGGACGTGGTAAGTCTGGTGCATGGCAAGGCTGCCGGCAACCCGCTGTTCACTACCCAGCTTGGGCTCGCCCTTCTCGAATCGCACGTACTTGCGATCGACAACGGCCGATTGCGCTTCGGCAGTCAGTCGAATACGGAAGCTCCAGCCCTGTCCGATACCGTTCAACGTGTCATCGTTTCACGCGTCGATCGACTGCCCGCTGCCATGCAGCAAACGCTGAAGGCTGCCAGTGTTATCGGAGAATCCTTCAACCTTGGCATTGTCCAGGCACTGGTCCCCAGAGAGGACATCGCCGGTCATCTCGACCGGCTAGCGAGCCTCGGCCTCGTGCGCCGCCTGCCAAGCGACGGCGAAGGGAGTTATCAGTTCAATCACGGCGTAACCCGCGAGGTGATGTATCGGCAAATGGCGTTTGCACAGCGTCGGCGCCTCCATGAATTGGCCGCCAATGCCTTCGAATTGATGGAGACGATGCCCGCAGACGCTGTTCTCGGCCATCATTGGCAGAGTGCCGAGATGGTGGACCGTGCAATACTGTATTGGGAGCGCACCGGGTACACCGCCTTCGCTGCAGGTGCCTTTGCCGAAGCCGCGGCCTCGTTCGATCAGGCGCTGGCGTGCCTGGACGGAATGCCGGCTGGACCCGGCCGGGCGGTTCGGAGGGCGCGGCTCTACCGGCATGCCGGGGATGCCTATCTGCAGGTCGGTAACATTACGCTCAGCCGTCAGTATCTCGTTGAGGCGCTGGCCGCACTGGGTCGAAAGTGGCCGGTGGGAAACTTGTCGACCGCATGGGCGCTTTCGCGCGAGCTACTCCAGCAAATCCGGCTCGAATTGGTTCCTCGCCATTCCCGCGAGGGGGCGGCGGTGGACGAAACCGAGCGGGAGGCTGCGCAGGTCTACGAAAGTCTTGGACAGGTGCTCGGACACACGTCCGAACTCAACCTAATGGGTCTGGCGACAGTCGCAGCTCTCAACATCGCGCAGCGCTGCGGCAGCAGGCAAATCTATTCGCGCGCTTGCGGACTGTTCGCGCTGGTGCTTCTCCTGATGCCGATTCCCGCTGTTGCACGCCGTTATTTCCAACACAGCATCGATGCGCGCCCGGCGCGAAGCGAGCCTCACGACTGACTCATGACGACCGAATATCTGGCGATCTACAGCATGACGGTTGCCGAATTCGAGGGAGCGGAATCGGAGCTCTTGGAAATGCTCGAAGTCGGGCGTTCTGCCAACAATCGCCGCCGCCGGCTGGACGCGATGTCGCTGCTCAGCATCACCCTGATGTGCAAGGGCGAACTCGCGCGCTGCGAAAACACGCTGGCAGCCTTCGAAAGGGACGTCCTCAACGAAAAGGATCCACAGGTGCTTTGCTGGGCGCACCTGGAACAGGCGGAACTTGCGCTCATGCGCGGCGACGCGCAGTCCGCCATCCGTCAGGTGGACGGCTGCAAGGATCTCCTTCAGACACTCGGGCGAAACGAACGGTTGTGGGGAGAAGGCCTCAGGGCGCTAGCTCTCTGGCGCACCTCACGGAAGGATGATGCGCTTGCCGCAGCGTCAGTTGCGTCGGACCTGCTGCGGAATCCCAACGAGATTGCGTTCTGGGCCGAAGGCGGCGTCTTCGCGGCAGCCGAGGTCTACGTCGAGGCGTTGCGAGCAATGGCGCCGACGGAGCGGCGCGGAACCACCGCTACCGAGGCGAGGCGGATGATGCGGCGCCTTCGTAGATTCGGAGTTCGACTACCAATCAGCCGGCCACGGACGCTGATGCTAGTCGGGTGCTATCAATTGGCCCTTGGCCATGAGCGGCGGGGCATTTCTCTGCTCCGCCGTGCCTGTGAGGAGGCCGTCCGGCAGCGGCGGCCTTACGAGGAGGCGCTGGCGGTCGTGCAGCTTGGCGCCGCCAGCGGCAAGGTTACGCCAAAGGTGGACGAGGCCTTCCGATGCCTTCGCGAGATGGGCGCTGAAGGGCTGCTTGACTATCTTCCGGACGCGCGATCGGCACCTCTGGCGTAGTCACGCATCATGTTCACCCGGGATGGTGGCTGGAAATCCACTGATCTTGCGTGACGCCCGCATGCCGGAAATGACCGTCGCCTCCACGCTGGAAATGTTGACTCCAGTTTCGGCCCATTCACCCGCGATCGTCAGGTTTTCAAATCCGGTATGGTCGGTATTAATCCGCAGATGGCATGTTTTGGGACCCGCAGTCACGTAACGGCCCGTTGGATCGGTATTGGCTCGGAAATATTGTTGGTCCAGACGCGCCTCGCAGTCCGCGTTGTCCGCCTGAAGGGTCTTCCAGTTGAAGACGCTGTTGGTATAGGCGCCTTGCCAGAGCAACTCGCCCGGCCCTGCGAGGAAGGCCTTGGCCCGCTTCTTCACGTCGTTTTCGCCGCCGGCCTCGGCGTTCGGCAGCGTCCCCGTTGAGTAAGCGAGGTAGTGCGGTCGCGCGGTGGCTGCCCAGTCCTCGAACGGCAGTACATGCGAGAAGTCGACGATACTCGACCATGGCTGCACGTAGCCGCCGAATATTTCCGGCTCTCGGTCCATTTGAAGTTCGTCGCGGCGCCGGCGAAACCAGAGCTGCCAGGCCTGGGTGGCGACGCTTTCCAATTGCAGCGTGGCGTTCCAGGCAGCGGAAGCCACACACAGCTCCCGCGCGACCGTGGGGAGAACGGCGTGCGAAACGGCCAGAACGACCCACTCGAAGTCCTTGCCGGCACACAGATGATAGGATCCGCCGGCATCGCGCCAGTCCGAATTCCAATGCTCGAGGTTGGCGCCGGATGCCGCGAGGCACTTGCCCTCGACCAGCTGATCGAAGCGAGGTTCGTTCGGCCAGCACGGGAGATCGCGTACGGTAATCATAGGATCGTAGGAGCGACCTCCGCGAACGGTAACCTGGCGACTGATCTCGATCGTTTCTATCCGCCGACATGATGAATCTAGACCAAGGTTCACCGCACGGCTGAAGAACTCAAACCGCACGCCGCGTTGTTTCAGGCATTGGTAGAGCGGGGCGAATACCGTGTCGCCCATCCCGGCCCGCATTTTGTAGACGAATGATCCAGAATAATCGAAAAGGATCCTGAGCATGCAGCGCAATGCCGTGCTGGCGGCGACATTCGGCTTTGCCGGATCGCCGCCAGCATACGAGAACGATGCGTCGTAGAAGGCTTGCACGGCCGCCGACCAGAAGGCTAGCCGATCGGGGCGGGGGTCTTCCGACCCCGCAAAGGAGGAATGGCGGCTTAGCCAGGCGCGCAATTCCTCGCCGTCGACGGCGTCGAAGCCCTCGCTCTCGTAAAGCTGATCATCCAGGATGCCCCGGGCGATGGTGATGCCAAGATAGGTGATCACCCAGAAGCGTCGATCGCGATCGTCGTCGAGTCCGCGCCGAACCAGCGCGGTCCAAATCGACTGGGCGAGGGTCTTGAGCGCCTCGGATTCAGCATTCCGCTCGTTGCCGCTCAATCCCAGGTTCGGCGAAACCGTGCGGTTCATCACATGGACGTTCACGTCGCGACGCGACAGCGCAGCCAGAACTTCGACATCGCGAGCACTCGTCGTCCGACGCCGATAGGCGTTGATGGCTCGGGCGACCGTCGGGTTTCGGCCAATATGGGCGCGAAGCAACTCGTAAAGGCCATACACCGTAGGGACATCGGAGAACCGCGGAAGCTCGATGAAGTCGATAGGCCACGGTCGCCATTCGTTGCCGACCCGCTCGGTCAATACCACACGGTTTTGCGGAGCGAACGCATCGGCAAAGCGGGTGAAACCTTGGCTGGAGGCCTGGCCGAGTTCCTCGTAACACGTCGTCATCAGAGAGATGGCGTTTCGGTAATGGCCGAACCAGATGTGAAGGCCGTGTTCTTCGACCCGCTGGTGGAACGCCGCGTTGCGGCCGCTTGCGCCTTTGCCGCCGAGACGCCATCCCATGCAGTGAATGGTCACCTCATAGCGGCCGCGCATGCTTGGATCGGTGAGCATAAAAGCCGTCGAGACGGCGCCTATGCCTCCGCCAAGGATGACCACCTTTTGTGGGCGGCATCCGGGCCCTTCGCCGGTCAAGCCTGCCATAGCACGCGGCCGGCGCCGAGGGTCATGTCGAAGTTCACCTCGAATCCGGTTTCCACCATCTGAGAGCTCAGTCCGAGTTCAGTGGCGATCGGGAGGCTCGCCAACGGGTGAATGACGATATCAAAGCTCTGCGTGGACCTGACGCTGTTGATACGCATAACCTGATATTCCGCCATGGTGACGGCCTGGTACGCCGCCAGTTGGCCGCTACCCTCGGCCCGGAACTGCTTGAGAAAGATCTGAGACAGCGAGCCGGTCAGCAGCCCGCGGACATCTGCAATGGCAAGGATTGATCTGCCGGGAATCCGTGAACCCAAGACACTCTTCAGGAGCCCCTGGAGATTGGGGATCGCGCTTTGCCGGTGATCCGTCTCCTCAACCGGCGCAGACGGCGTGGCTTGCTGCGTTCTCCGTACCGTTGGGTCGCGTCCGGTGACGGTCAGCAAGCGCTGATCGGACCATTCGACGTCGGCGGCCATTCGTTTCGCCCCGAACACGTTGAGGAAGAAGTCTTCCCTGGCGCCCGCGCGACCGGGCAGACCGACCTCTCCGAGTTGTTTGAAGTAGCCGAGAACCTCACGCCCGGTGACGAGCGCTACAGGGTTGTCCACGAACAAATAGGGCATGAAGGTCGCCATGCCGCTTGCGGTGACCCTTCCGGCGGCATCGCGACAAGTATATTCGCCCGGAATGCCAAAGGCGACTTCGCGTTCCGTCGCTTTGCCGCGCTCCGGCGCGTCGACGAAATAGGCATGTGGAAGCTCCGATATCGTCATGATCACGGCCTGGGAGTGCGGCGAGAAGGTTACGCGGCCACCAGTCGGAACATCAAAAAATCGACGACACAGATTGGTCAGCGTATCGATCTGGCCGCGTAGAAAAAATGCCCACATGTTCACCCCGGGGAACGTGATGGGGCCGCCGAGCGTCTGCGGAGGATGATGCTCGACATAAAGCGCACCGCCGCGGGTCGACGTGGGCACCTGCGGCTCTTCGCGCAAAATCTTCCGCGGGTGGCCACCGAGCGCGTTTGCGGCCAACCTTCCGGAAATCACCGCGCCCTCAAAGCAACCGAGATTTAAGCCGTAGTCGGTCCAATCGCCTGCCAGGACCATGTTGCTGAAGCCGCTCCGGCCTGGCGCTAAGCGAAAGCGGCTGGAATCCCGAGGGGTCTGCACGTAGCGGTCGCTGGGATTGACGCAGGATTGCGTAACCTTTCCGCGCAGTCGGCCGAGGTCGAACGTGCCGCCGTTGCAGAACTTTGGCCACAACACGCACGCGGCCTTGAAAAAATCGTCTACATTGTCGCCCATCGCCGTCGCGACGTCGGCGGCCGACCCCGGTCGATCAGCAAATGGTCCACAGATCATCGCCATCTGCGCGGGCGTGTTTGAATCCCAGTCTTCGAAATTTATGACGTGGGTGGCATCCAGCCAAGTATCGAGGGGGCTCGCGTCGAAGGAAGTCACGACCGGTGGCACTGGCCCTTGCCAGCCACTGGCGCTCGTCGGTTTATCGATCCAGAGCTGGAGGGACTGGGTGGCGACTGTCCTTCCGTGGGCGAGCATGGCTTCCCAGTCGGCGTTGGCCCGGCACAACCGACCACAGATCGATGGCAGGCCTCCCAGGCCGATGCCGAGGATGAGGGCATCGAAACAATCATTCGCCCTCAGCACATGGCGATCGGGGTTCTTCGGCACCTGACACGACTCGAAGTCGACGTCTTTATAGCTCCGACCATTCTTCAGTTGGTCCAGATCGGGGCGATCTGGCCAGACGGGAATGCCTTTGCACTCCCGAAGTGGGCGATAAGGCGGAGCGAGCACTTCGGCCTGTCGGATGATGTGGACCTCGGCGATGCCGCGACCGTCGGCAGACGGAACCAACTCCTCAACCTGAGTAAAGAATCGAAAATCGACGCCCTGCTGAACGAGACATTGGTAAAGGGGAGCGGCGATGACATCGCCGGTTCCAGCCCGCATCTTCCAGAAGACGCTGCCGCGACTGGAAATCAAGTCAAGCTGCGCGCGAACGGTCGAGCCTGCCTCGACATTGCCATCCCGCGAGGTGTCACCGCCGTCATAACCGAACACCGTGTCATACAACGCCCTCACGACGGCCGATTCGACCGTCATTTCCATCGCACCGAAGCTCCGGAGCCAGTCGCGATATTCGAACCGGTTGGCCGCCGAGAGCGTTTCCGGGGTAGGCAGGAGAAGTTCGTCGAGCGTTGCGCCCAACAGAACAGTTGCGCCAAGATCACCAAGAATGATCCAGCGGCGAATGGGGTCGCTCGGCGACTGCAAATGCTTGGCGACGAACTGAACCCAATACTGCGTGCACCGCAGATCGTGGGCCAGGGCCAAGGCGTCTTCTTGCGGGACTAGACCGTGGCAGATCTCAATTTTCGCCGCGCGATTTTGCGCAGACTCGGCGGCCTTCACCGCGAACTCCACAGCAATAAAAATAACCAGGGAGTGGCGATTGGCGCCGCCTTCGGCCTTGAAGCGTGCGAGGCGGTCTCTGGCCTCGACGGCGAGACGCCGATCGCAACAGGTGTCGAGCAATTCGTCGAAGCAGCGAACCGCCTGCTCGGCTTTCGATTCGTCCACTTCGAGCAGTTCACCGGGGAAGACGACACTGCTCGTTCGTATCTGATCGGCGAGTTTGTTGATCGCGTTGAGGGCCACTTCCCAGCGCGTGGGCGACCCTTCGGCTCCCGGTTTTCCTCCCAGTGCCACCAACGGCAGGTCCCACAACACCCATTTATCCTCCGGCTTTTCCATGACACAGCAGTCGTTCGAGCCGATCACCGCGTCCGCAAAAGTTTGGAAGGGATGGCAAGCAGGCCGCTGCAACGCGGAGTAGCACTCCTCCATCATCTCAAATCCATTGTCGTAAAAGCCGAAGAGCAGGTGCGGCCCATGCTCCTTGATGCGCATACCCTGGTCGGGAGTGAGATCCCGGCCGCTAGCGCATTTGCCGCCAAGTCGCCAGCCAAGCTGGTAGACGGTGACCGCGAACCGGCCCTGCTGGCGAGGGTGACTTAGTTCGTAAGCGGCGGACAGGGCGGCGACTCCGCCTCCCAAAATGGCGATCCGCATCGGATCCGCGATGGGCCGCATCGCCATCCCTGCATCTCCGTCGATGGTTTCTACACAGGACCGAGTAACAGCTTAGACCATTGAATGCCAAAGTATAGCTGCGGCTGTCGGCTTAACGAGTTGTGCCCGATTGCAAATCAACTACGAACAACGGGCATGTGCAAAAATCATGATTTATGCACAAATTCGTTGACCCTTATAGAACGCGGCTTTACGCTGTGCATATTATATGTGCGAAATGGAGAGTGATATGGCCGTTTACGGATACGCGCGGGTAAGCACCGATGGCCAATCGTTGGGCGCCCAGCTGGCCGAGCTAAAAGCAGCAAAATGCGAGAAGGTATTTCAGGAAAAGATTAGCGGTGCTCGTTCCGACCGCAAACAGCTAGGCAAGCTGATGGGGCTCCTCGCGAAGGGCGATGTCTTGGTCGTCACCCGGCTCGATCGTCTAGCGCGGTCCACCCGCGACCTACTCAATCTGCTGGGCACGATTGCCGAAAAGGGCGCGGATTTCAAATCTCTCAGAGATACTTGGGCGGACACTACGACAGCGCACGGCCGCCTAATGCTCACCGTGCTGGGAGGTCTTGCGGAATTCGAGCGGGAACTTATCCGGGCCCGGACGGGCGAAGGGCGCGAGCGAGCGAAGGCGAGGGGGGTAATCCTTGGTCGGAAGCCAAAGTTGACTAGCCATCAGCGTCGAGAAGCTATGGCGCGCCGGGAAGCTGGAGAGGTGCTTACCGACATCGCTCGGTCCTATAACGTCAGCCACTCAACGATCAGTCGCCTGACTTAGGAGCCGCGCAACAAGTCCGTGGCCATGCAAGGATTGGCGCGGGTCTTTCTTCCGAATCTCCCAATCGGATCAGCCGCTTCCCCAACAATCAAATCCGTGTCCATTTTCGGTCGATCATTCCTGCGATTTCGGGATCCAAGGGTTGTACGCTATGGGGGCGGACTCGCCTCGGATATTCAACCTTCTTCAAAATTCTCTGGAAGCGAGACCAAGTTATTTGGTCCGAGTCCCTTTGAGAATCGCCGATGTAGAACCGGATGCAGTTGGGCTCGTTCCGTTTTAACAAGACGGGTAGGCGTCGGGTGACGGAACGCCTCGGGCTACCTCTGTGATTGCATATCTCAATTAAAGTATCGCCCTCACGGCATTCCTTCGCGAACCTGTCTCGCTTGCCCCATCGAATCCATCCATAATCTTCATTCTCCGAGCCGAAGCGATCGTTTAGATCTCGAGTGGCTCGATCAATATACGGCTGTTCCTTTGTTGGCGGACTGCGAACCATGTGATTCACGCCGATGATCCAGGTCGTGTTTCCCAACGGACGAATCTTCTTCGCCCTCATTTGACCTCGTGGATTTTGCCATCTTATGCGGATAACTTTGATCTTTAAGAGGGCTTCGACACGCTCCTTCGTCAACTTGCTGCTCGGAGTGGATAGCTGAGCGATAAAAGATGCTATGCCGGATGTGATGTTGGGGTTGTCGGTAATGATTGAGACTTCGGTCATCCCGGAGCCGGACATATTGGCAGACCCAACCACAGCATACCGCCCGAGCAGGATGACTTTTGAATGCAGACCCTCGTGGTTATAGATGGTCACACCATTAGCAAAAAGTTTGTACAGCAGCCGGGCGTCAGTCTGGCTAGATCGTATCGCGCGCTTAGACGCGTCAGTGATCAGAACGTCGCCGGTACGTAATCCAATTAGATCTCTCGTGACATAGGCAATAGCCGCCTTTCGGCAAGTTACTTTCTGAGCTCGCCTTTCGACCTCGCGCCAAATCTCGTCCGTCAAAACCCTATCCAAGGCGTTCTCCTGCTAGCCCACATTCCATCCAGCCGTCCCAAAGTGTGGTCTTAACTGCTCGAGTCCTGCCGGTAACGCTCCTTCACACGTGACGCCCAAATAGGTCGCGGCGCGCGTCATCCCGACATAGACGAAACGGTGATAGAGATCCGGGATTCGCTCGGCGAGCCCATCTATGCCGACAAAAAACACTGCCTCGAATTCGAGGCCCTTGATGTGCTGCACGTCGAAGACACGCACCTCGCGCTCGTCACCAACGACTTTGCCTTCTTTGCATCCGGCAACGAGAATGTTCCGCTTGGCCAGCAACGGCCGGATTCCCTCGACCAAATCGTCGATCAGGTCATCGCCGTCGACGAAAATCGCGATCGACGGCGGCCGACCGACCGCGTCCTCGACTTCTCCGATGCGCCCAGCTAGCCATTCCACTAACGGCGCGCCCGAAAGGTCCTCGCCAAGGAGTGGCCAAGCGTTTGCTTCGTCGCTGCCCCTCGAAGGTTCCGTCCCCGGGCGGTCGCTACCGTCGAGTAGGGCGGCGAGGGCGTCCGACAGTTCCCGAAGTTTTTGGCTCTGTCGGTAGCCAATATTAATGTTGCGAACGTAGACCTTAACCTCGGTCGTCCGGTTGAGCCACTCGATCTCGGAGTTGTTGCGGATGCCGTGGGTGGTGATCCTCTGCCGTAAGTCTCCGCAAGCAAACCACGAGCGGAGGGCTGGATCTGCCAACTCGACCGAGCAGGCAAGCTGGACTGCCGAAAGGTCCGTCGCTTCGTCCACGAAAACCTGGGTCAGGTACCGGCTCCGGATCGTCGCCAACCAATCGTGCTGCGAGGTGGGGTCGAGTCGTCTACCGTCGGCATAAGTCACGAGGCGTCTGGCGCTACGAAGCATCACCAGCAAGAGCGCGTCGATTTCGTCGCCTGAAATGAGGTTCCGGTTGAGGAATTCCGCAGTCTCCTCGCCGGAACCAAAATGCTGCCCCTCCCTCAAGGCCTGTCGCCGATAGCGGGCGTAGAGGCCTGACAACCCCATAACCGACATCCGCGGCGCCTGAACGAGGGTTCTCATTTGCGCCCGCAAGGCGATTTTCTCGCCCAAGCCGACGAGCGTTTCGGCGGCCGGCATCCTCTCACCAATCAGCGCGATGACGCGCCCGGACCGTCCCCCGATCGTACGACGTCCCTGAGCCACGGCCCGCGCCCAATTGCGCATGGTGGTCATTACGACGTCGAGCGCCTCGCGTTTGGGATTCCCTCGCGGCGGAGCCGGTTGTCCCGGCTCCTCAGTATCGTCGTCGAGGTCCCCTTCGTCTTCCGCGCGCAGCACAGACACAGACTCGGCAATCTCGTCGAGCAGTGAACGATTGACGTTCAACAGCAAGTTGACCGTCCTGTCGAGCTCCGATGCGATCGCCTCTGAGACGGTCCTGATTTCTGCCTGCCAGCCGTCCGCTCCGTCGAGCAAGCCCAATATATCGCTCGGCGAGAACATCCCGCCTGGCTCCAACGCCTTGGTTAGTGCGAGCACCTGACGCCTTATCCCATCCTCAGTAGCCGACCGCAACCCGGCCAACGCGTCGTCGCAGCGGCGCGTTAGGACGGATTCCGCATATACTGCGAGGTCGTCGTGAAGCGCCGCGATACCCCGGCTGGACGCGTCAACAAGGACACCATTGTCGACGAACTGAAATCGTCCTGTACTTCCGGTCCGAAGGATACCAAAGACGTTCCTCGCCAAGTCGTGGCGTTCCTTCTCCCAGGTACGTACGTTCCGGTCGTCGGGAACGCCCTCCTTATTGAGAGCATCGCCGAGATACTCCTTGAGGAGCTCGGTCGGCGAAAACATGGCCCAACTATCGGCCCTCACGAAGCGTTCGCGGTCGTAGACCGAAACGAGCTTCGTCTCCCTGTCTGTCAAAGCATCTGCGGTCCTCTTCTGCGCCAGCCGCTTGATGAGCGTGGTCGTCTTGCCGGATCCGGGTGGCCCGAAAAGCATGACTTGCCGGTCCAGCGGCAGGCGGAAAATCTCGCCTTGGAACCTGTCCAATATCGGTCGATCGCGTAGCGATATCCTTTCGACCACCTTTCGTCGAAGTCGCCCGCGCTCGGCATCAGCATCGGCGGCCTCCCCAAGGAGCCGCCCCACAATATCCTCGACCTCGGGGGGCCCGGCGACGCGCCGCTTCAGAGTATCCAATCCCATTCGCAACGACTCAGCGCGCAGGAACTCGATGATCTCGCCCCAATTATCCGTCTCGAAATTGGCCAGGATCGCGTCCCAGAGACCCTCTTGCATCTGCGGCGAAAGCACAACGCGCTTGAGCACGCGTGCCTCGCGTTCGATCCCGTTGATCTCGACGTGCGCGATTTCTCCGGCTTCGTATTCAGCCAATGCGCCAAGCTTGCCACCCGAGGGTACGAATACCGCATTCTTGATGACCGTGAGCAGCCCGGCGGCGGAACGGCGCGCGAAGTAGTAAGTCTTTTGTGGAGGGCCCCCTTCCAGCCACTCTACTTCGACCCTTGCAATGAACGGATCAAGCAAGAGGCGAGCGAGATCGGCTCGCTGCTCTGCGTTCATGGCGATCAAGAACCGTTCGGGCTTGGCTTCACCGACCATTCTATTCGACGGCATAGCCAACGCGGATAGCGACGGGCCGTGGTCAGGTGAGGAGAGTGCTTTCGCCGCGGTTTCCGAAACCGTCGACATCGCAGCCAGAATCTCATCGCCCAGGTCCGTCAGGATTTGGGTGCGATCGACGTCTTCAGCCAAAATTCCCCTCCCAAATTCACTCATCTTAGCGTTGTCACGGCGGAATGCCACACCGATCTAAGTTAAGGTTCGGGCGTCGCGAGGGTGCCGGCATCAGCAGCTTTAAGGGAAGAGGGAAGCCGAGGGGCTTGAGGCTTATTCCAAATGCGCTGGGCTTTGACGCTGAATGGTCCTCGCCAAAAAGTCCAGCATACTCAGTGTCAGAAGCCGTTACGTACCCGGTGCTGCGCGAGGTTCGAGCAATGTTGCTCCCGCAGGCCTGATAGTTTGGGCAATGAACTAAGCCCGAGCGCCTCCCGCTCCTTGGTCCCCAGCTTGCCGCTCGCCAAGACAGTGCCGTCGTCGGCAAAACTTACGAGCCCCCGGTCGAATGCAGCGTCCCAAAGAGCGGAAAGCAGCAACCCATTGTGGACATCCAGGCGTTCTTCGTCGGAGCAATCCGCCCAGGGCACGATATGCGAGGCGCGGAGCAGGGCGGGCTCCGTGATTCCCGTAACCGGGCAGCATCCCCCCCAGTAATCCATCAAGGCATCCCGAAAGATATCCTGGCCAATGCGTTGGACTATTAATCGTTCGGCTTCGGTCGTGCGAGGCAGCTTCGCTGTTGCCTTGCGAAAGCGCTCGAGCGGCGCATCAGGCAGACTGACCGACAGTTTGTAGATGCGATCGAGCGCGGCGTAGAGGTCCGGAAGCGTCGGAAAGCTCAGAGTTAGAAGTCCCGGACCTGATATGGGCAATTGCGAGGAGACACCGATCTCATGAGCCACGCCGGAATGGTCGATGGACAGCAGCCACGGCCCTTTCCCGGAACAGCCCCCAATCCAGATCGAACCAGGCGCCGAGGTTGAGCTATATTGCAGCCAACCCCCACTGATACCGCGTTCAAGCCGATACCCGTTCTCCCAAGCGGCTTTCTGCGCTTCTGTACGCACCACGAAGCCGGGCGGGTTTTCCGGATCCATCATCCGTCACCGATCAAGAGAGCCGCCGGCTTCCGAGGCAACGGCTGAGGTTCGATCTAAGTCCACTATACCTACCGCCCCAACTATTCTGCCGACCATCGTAAGCCAAATGCATCACTCTTGACGGTCAGCTTTGACGCGAGTTCGGCGGCACCTGGCCCCAGGCCCGGCATCATGCTGACGATGGTACTTGCGACCAGTGTCGTGCCCTGCACGCAGCTAACCGTTTTGCACCAATTCTGCGGGCTGAAGACCCTATTCGGGGTCAGCTGTGCTTGGGTGACCGCTTGATCCATCGCCTTGTTGAGGCAGTTCACGGCGAGCGGCAGAACTTCGGCCGAGTGACGCTGCGCGAGATTGAGTGTGGCCTTCGGAAACGGCACCTTGTCGCTCTGCCCACTTGCGTGCGCAACGAGCGTTGAAACAGCATAAAGAAGATGAAATTGAACGTAGCTTTTTCCTGCCTTCAGCGCGGCGTTAAGCTGCAGATTTGACCATGCCGCGTCGATTGCATTCATCCAGGTCTGGAGTGCCAGCATCGAGGGCGGATCGTAGTCCGGACGAAACAGCAATTTGTAGTATTCATCAAACAGACGACGTTCGTTATAGGAAATATTCGGCCGTTGGCAATGCCACGCCATCACTGCTTTGCCGAAGCTGGAGCAGTCTATGGTCTTTCCCGCGTCACTGCTGGCAGGTCTATGAGCGCCGCGCTGGGTGATGAAGAAGCCATCTCGATAAATGGACTCATAAGACCGCTTTAGCGCGATCATTGCTTTGTCGTTACTGCGCAGATCGCGCGCTTTCACCGCGCTCTGGGAGTTCGTGTAAATGCTGATCCTGTCAGCAAGGTCGCGCTGCGGGATTTCATAAAACCGAAAGAGGATACTCGCGTCGTCCTGGCCCTGCTTTCGGATCGCCTGTGAGCAACTCTTGATGGTCGTAAGCGATTGGCAGCCGTTGACGACGCTGAGATCCTCGACGGCAAGCATCCCGCTGTCTTCGTGAAGCGTAAAGCTCTTGCACAGGGCGGTAATTCCATTGTGATAAAAGAAGAAATCCTGAATTCGCTCTCCCTCGAGCGTCTGCCGAAGACCCTTATTGACTTTGTTGCTCTGGCCGAGGGACTGGCGAACATTTTTTCTGAACAGCCTACCGTCGGAAATACCGGGGATAGAAAGACAGTCTTTGAGCGGGAGCGCCGCGATTACCGAGCGGGTGCCTCGCACGTCCATCCGAAGATACCTCCCCTTTGTGAGTGAGAATTCGTGCTTAATGCTCGGCAGCTCCTTGGCTTCAGCTTCGGCGAGCCGTGTCCGCAAAACTTCCAAGTTGACCAGGTCCAAGCTGACGGGGAAATCCTCGAAATTGCTCATCGTGAGCGCGAAGGCTTCGAGATCGGCAGTCGCGGCGTCGGTCAGGGTCCCCGTTGTCAACAGCTCGAATTCAAGCTCGTATTCATCGTCGATCGCGCGGCGGACCGCCTCCAGCCGTTCTCTCAGTCGCTCGTTGGCATCCTTCTGGAGGGAATCGAGATTCTGAAGACGCAGCCAGGCAGACAGGACCTCGCGTAGGGGCTCGGCGTCAACTGATGAGCTTTTGATGAATTTTCCTTGGACGACTGTGATCTTGCGATTCTCGTCGTCGACAACGATCGCATCAATCTGTTTGTCATTCGCTCCGTCGGTTATCTCTTGCCTCGTTTCATCAAGGGAGCGGAGTAGAACTCGGCGCAAATACCAGGCCACAAACCGCTGCCCGTCGTTTGGGAAATTCTGGGTGTAATAATGATCACCGGCGATCTCGCGCTCAATTAATCCAAGCATGCAGCATCCCTCCTCAGCTTGCCTCAGATGACATCCCGATCAACGGCGCCGTGTTCGTATTGTGCTCCATCGCATCCCACGCCGCGAGCACAAGCCGCGCGGTGCGATATTCGCCAAAGTGACGGATGTCGTTCGTCTTAAGCACGCGGAAGGTTTCGGAAGGGTATTCCGCGCCCTTTACGTCGCCGGGATCGAGAATGAAGCGCAACTCGTCGCGGCTGAGGCCGTAGGCACGGGCGTACCATGCGTCCAGCTCCGCCTGAAGCTGGGCGCGGCGATCCTCGTTCCACTCAAACGGTGAGCCTTCATATCCGAGGTCACGCGCAAATGGCGTCAAATCGGTTGCTGTATAATTGAGTTCTAAGACTCGAGGAGTAATGAAATGTAAGCATCCGTTGTGGGCCGCGGGGTGCACGGTTGCGCTCGGAGCGCGAATCATCAGGGCTGGCGAGTTCGATAGCGGGACCGCAGGGGGACCGCATCGATGGTTTTGTCGGCTGTGAAGATGAG